>ERZ772858.80-NODE-80-length-122502-cov-11.938112_pt1 | contig 122502 bp, 92 predicted proteins | sample MGYA00512136_ERZ772858 | MGnify/ENA primary metagenome ERZ772858 (study PRJEB29015, sample SAMEA2737726) | human gut metagenome | biome: human gut; feature: human-associated habitat; material: faeces | place: China | collected 2012 ...
CCGCCGGCGCCCGCATCCGCCGCCTGGAGCGACACGACGCCGATGCCGATGGCGCCGACGACCAGGGCCGCGGCGATGCCGCCCGCGGCGGCCTTGTGCGAGAGCAGGAACGGGAGCACGCGGCCGCGCTTCTCCTCGGGCTCCTCATCGCCCGCGTCTTCCGCAGCTTCCTCGTCAGATGCGACAGGCTCAAGCACCGCTGTCTCCTCGACGGACGGCTCCTGCAACCGCTCGCCCTCGACGACATCGATGCCGGACGTGTCGGGAACCTGCTCCAGATCTTTCTCTTCCGTCATTTAAATGCACCTCTCTCGAATGCTCGCCAATACTTGTAGTTAGCTTTTACAACAAGCATCCTAAAACACCGTTGTTGACATATGCGGACAACCACGGTGGTTTTTTCGGGCGTGCCAGCCGCGCCCTGCGCTCATAGTAGCAACAAGTTGACCCAAATGCACGGATTCACCCAAAAGGGGACTTATACGTGCGCATTCTCCCCCGACTGAGCCTCTTTACGAGCACATATCCGAGGCAAAAGATCTATAAATAGTGTCGGCACTTTCCTCTGCGCGGGATTGATGTACAAGATAGCTTTCCTCAACTGCCAGTAGAGCCTCACATGCCTATCATCGCGAGCGGAGACAAGAGAATGCCAGCTAGCAGCCTGTGCAACCATAGCTTTTTACCTCATAACCTAAGTTTTCGGTTATACGTTATCGGCCTGGCCCTACAAAACTGTTTGCATCGTAAGCGTTTTGGCGTTTTGTATTGACCTACTAGCGCGGCATGATGAGTATCTTGCTAGTCGCTTGCTTATTGAGAAAGGTCTCATCATGCCCATCATTACCCGCCTTGATCGAGTCATGGCTGATCGAAAGATTGGAGTCAACGAGCTCTCCGAAAAGATCGGCATCTCCCCCGTAAACATCTCCCGTTTTCGCAGGGGCCACATCAAGGCCATTCGCTTCACCACCATCGAGGCTATGTGCGAGGCCCTTCGCTGCCAGCCGGGCGACCTGATCGAGTACGTCCCCTCGAAGCCAGAGTAACCCCTATATAACGGCCTTAAAACTCGATCAAATCAGCCAAACTCAAGCCCAGCGCATCAGCGACCTTGATGTAGCTAGCAATACCGGTATTGTGCTTCCCGGCTTCCAGTCGTGCGATCACCGCCTGATCCGTCCCTATCGACTCCGCAAGGCGCTGCTGGGAGATCCCACGCAAACGCCTCTCGCGCTTGATAGCTGAACCGAGCATAGCTATTCTCTCTGCCGCACTTGGCGTCACCTGTTCAATGGTGCGACGGCCGTCGCTTTGTTCACTCATCGGATCCTCGCCTTCACTTCGACCCTTGCCATAAGCTGCACAGGCAGCTCGAGGGTTCCATGCCAATAGCGCACGTCGTCCAACCCCGCATCTCCAACCACTATAAGCTCGTACGGACAGTAGAGCAGTTCGCACACCCCTATAAGGTCGAATATATCCAATTCGGACAGAGGCATCCAATTCCACCTGAGCACGCGACACTTCCCCACTTCTTCGATGCGTGGGTTTCTGATCTCCGGCGGGGGCGACGGACGCACCCCAAGGCGCTTCGCCCACTCATCAACAACAGTACCGGCAAGCGCCTCCTCTACAGCAAGCACGACCCGAGAGTTCTTCATCGCTCGGCCCCAGGTGATTCAAGCAAAGCCTTGACGTCCGCTTCGACCTGGAGTTCGGATTTGCCGTAAGCGTCCGCCACAAGTCCGCGCTTCGTGGTGTACAACCAATCATAATACACGCCTGACGCACTTTCGCGTCGGCGCATATCCGCCAGTTCGGTGATCCTTTCCCTGTAGCCCATTATTCACCCGTATGCGGCCCTAAGAACTTTTCTCCATTGAGATGAATCAGGTGTTCCGGATTGTCAAGACACCACGCTTCCGTTTCCCAAGCCAAATCGGGAAGCCACTTGCGCATCTTCTCTCGCGAGGCGAAGCAGGTCACAAAAACCGGCGCATAGCCCAAAGGACTGAGCAATTCTGTCAGCTCCTCTTTCCTCCGCTCCGAGACGGGGCCGTCGGAAGAACAAGCCTCGAAAACAAACACCCAGCGTCTCGCGTCATCGAGCGCTACCACATCGGGGCGCCTAATCAGATTGCCAGGCTGTACCGTCTCGATAATTTCTCGTACCTTCTGAGCCTTAGCGGATCCGCATTGAGGAAAGATATCCCCAGCAGCATCACTAATGTATGCAACCTGGGCATCCGCCCCGAAGCGCGGCAGCATTTCCTCCACGATACCCGCGATAATCGGGCCCTGTCCCTTCTTGGTGATTTCCAGGGCCTCGCCTGTTACCGGAAGCACCACAACTCCACCGAAAGCTTTGGATTCCGCCTTGTTTAGTGCCGCGACGTTGCCAGCCGCGCGTTTGACCCTCACCACTTCTCGCTCGTAGTGCGGCGTGCCGTAAGAGGCGACGCATTTCGTGACTTCTTCTATGAAGGCGTGACGGGTGGTGCCAGCATTCGGTGCCTTTTCGCCGTCCGGGTTTCTCTTCATGTACCCGCTATGACGAAACGCATCGAGATCGTCCCTAAGGCTCTCGCGCGAGTTCTCCATGTACTCGAAGTCAAATGAACCAGCCGAGATTCGTGCGATCGACTCGTGAATGGTCATTACGAGCCTTTCGGCCTTATCCCAGCGCCCATCCATGTCTATCCCATTGAACGCGAGGAATAGTCTTGCGGCTCTATCTTTGACAACCGAGCCAGGAAAGCCCATATCCCTCATGATGTCCTTAGCGATCTCCAAATTTCTCTTTTGATCTGCTGTCACGTCTCTGAATGGCACTCGCTTATCCTTTCATCGGCAGGGAATTTAGATCCCTTGCATTAATTTGCGTTGATCCGGCAACTGCATCCATGTATGCCTCGGAGGAAGGGGACGTGATCTGCTGCAAAATCCATTGGGCTGCCTCTTCAGTTAGGGGCTCAATGCGCCTGGATGTGCCCGCATGGATAACATTGACGTGATTCTCCACAGCAAACGGCCCATCTGCGTGATAAATCGCAGCCTCAACGCGGCGCTTCGATTCCTTCGGGGAGAATCGACGCACGAGAACGTAGTAGCCCGAGGGCAGACTGTTCGGATCATTCGGCTCCGGCCGATACCACTGTGCTTTTCTGCTGCCAGTCAACGGGTGTTCAAGCGCTCCGCCGTTAATGTTCACCTGGTGTAAAAGCGGTATGTCGCAAAGCGATTCCCGGGTGCGCAGAATCTTCCCCTTGTTTCTAAACTCTACCACTTTCCCCGTGCTGGCCCTCGCCCCATATTCAATAAGCGTCTTGGTTTGCTCATCAGAACGTTCGTTGGTTCTTGGAAAGCTGATTGACGTACCTTCTGAGCCGTGCCGTATTACCTCACTTGCGATGATGCTGTTATACTCGGGGATACCCTCGGGATTGAGAAGATGCGCGACCTCCACAACTGGACGTTGCTTTGCTTTGGACATCTTGAGGAGCATTACCTCTTGAAGTACGCCAGAGTCAGCGAAAACGTTTCGACGGCTCTCGTACAAGACCACCCGATCGATAGATGCCTCGCTCAAGATGGCACGCCGAAATCCTTCGTAGTATGCCCCGTTTGTCCAAGATCGGGGCACGATGGCAACGAGCTGGCCATCGTCTTTCAATGTCTTAAGCGCAAGCCAAATGAACGCGGCGTAGTAGTTCGGGCAACGGAACGGAAGCCGATCCTGCAGCACGTCACTGGCAGCCATTTTCCTGTAAGGCGGATTAAGAACCGCGATATCGCATGCCGGCAAATCGAGATCAAAGATGTCGGCGCTCATAGCCGAAGCCTCGCACTCAAGCGCATTGAGCGTTTCATTCAAAGGCGCGATAAGCTTGGGGTCGTTCTCGATGGCCATTATCCTGGCCGGCTGAAATCTATCTGCCAAGGCAAAGCTCAGCACACCGGTTCCGGCACCCAGATCAAGACAACGCGGACGCTCCGCGTCCTCGAGCATGCTGATGGCGGTTTCAGCGACGCATATGGGCGTTAGGTACTGCTCCCTCTCGCTCTTTTCTTGCGGGGAGCTTTCATGAACGAACCTGTCTCTTGCCCTTTTGGCCACTTTTGCGGCTGCCATATTCCAAGCACCTACCCGTTTCAGCCTTTGAGCCACTTATAGAACTCAGCAATGTCGTTGGGGTGCTTCGTCTCCTTGCGGAAAGCCTCCAAGGCAACTTGCGTGCGCTTCCAACGCTCCTTATCCTGAGCGGAACTCAAGGTCGTGTTCTCCATGACCAGCCCGCGCAGCCCAAAATCGTCTAGTCTTGACACGTATCATCCACCCTCTGAAATTCAGCTTGGTTCGGCGTGCTTTAACACAAGCTCTGAACTGGCCATTTGCAATATGAGGCCCCTGAGAGCCTTTCTAAGGCGCGTTACCTTGAAATACGAGTCCTAAGTCAAGTCTTAGCACTGTTTTAGGAACCATATCGCCTTCGTCGGCGGTCTTTGCCTCATGTAAATAGTAACACGGCTTTCCGGAATCGCTCGGATCGCACAAACGTTACTCTACTCTTTTTCGGCCGAGATCCAATCGCGGCATTTGAAGCCCCGGGCAAAATCGACACCGAGCGTCACCACTGCTTCAGGATACGCGATGTCGTCTCGATCCTCGACAGGCTTGCGGCATAGGAGATTGGCATCTGTGTTCTCACTGCGCGCACAGTTCAAACAGTTCCTATCGCTTGCCCTTATCGCCACTGTCGTCTCCTCTTCTCATGCGTTTCGCGTTCGCGAATCCATGCCGCCCTCCATTGCGCTCGCATCCGCAAGGAGCGCAGCTCGCCCGCATAAAATCCATGGTACGAGACATAACGCTTTGGGGCAATCGAATATCCTTCATCTGTCACTCCTTTAAGATAAAGGGCCGCAATCGCGACCCTAAAATCAATCGGCGACCACGCCGGAACTAATTCCGGAGAGCCGAGTCGGCTATCCGATTTGCAACTTTCCCAAGTTTCGTGTCCGCAACTCTATTCAATAAGGAACGCCTCTTCTCCGAATTCTTTGAGAAGCTGCTCTAATCCGATGTCGGCGATCCTGATCTCACCTTTATCCCCATCGGTTACATGAAATTCCCAGGTGTCTGCAACTTTCAACCCATACACGCCATAGGCTAAATCAACGATGAGCTTGCGTGGATGAGCGAATCGCTTCCCCGCATATTGGCTCGCGGGAGGAAACTCGAAAATCCTGCATCGATAGTTGTTATCCGCCTCTTTGTATTCCATCGCTTTTGAAATCGCAACTGTTACCCACATATTTGCTCCTTAGATGATCGAATCACATTGTCCAGTTCTCGCTAACCTTATGCTCTTTTCGCTACCGTCCTCCATTCGGCTCGTAACTTCATTGGTGCCCGCGTCGGGACTCGAACCCGAACACCCGGCTTAGGAGGCCGGCGCTCTTTCCATTTGAGCTACGCGGGCGGCTACTAACTGATCGCAACAGCTATTTCGCCTTTACCGAAATCGTCCGGGTTCACAACTTCAACTGCGAGATCCCCCAGATGCTTGCACTTTTCATCTGCGTAGCGCCTGACGTCGTCCGTGAACTCTCTGCCGACATAGCCGAGAGTCCCGAAAGCCTCCCCACGAATAAGCACCTTAATTGCATTAGCGTCGTGCGCATTCTCAGGCTCCGCCTGCAGCTCGACGTAGCTGTTTCGATAATTAAGCTCACCGGGTTTCAACCCGTTCCATCTCGCGATCTCCTTCCAAAGTTTTGCGCGATGATTGCCTTTGTCGCAGCCTCTTACTTTCACGACGAGCACGTCGCCATCGATCGATGCCTTACTGCGGCGCCTCGCACATTCCGTTGCCCTGGCGCTTAAGATCTTAGCTATATCGTCGGCGTCGCACATCATGGACAGTACTCGACTTGCAACAACAATCTCTTTGATGAGCGCCGATGCTAAATAAGAAGATGTCATAGTGCGGTATCCATGAGCTCCGTACTCGATTACTGTCTCGAGTCTCGCCTCGGCAAGTTGCACCATGAGCTCGTGCACCTTGTCGTCTTCCATCAAGTGCCTGTCTGGAATATTGCCCCATTCAGCAAGCTGGAGCGACAGACGAATAAGAGCGTTTCCAATTTGGTTCGCGGACTCGTCCTCTAATGTTTGGCGCTGGGAGAGCTTCCCGTTCAGCTCCACCATAGGTTAACCCTCCTCTTCCAGCAGTGCCTCATCATCCCCATGAACTGCTCGTGCATATTGAACGAACGCATGTTGCCGCCCGATATCGTCTCGCCGTAGTTGTGCCCGAGGGTATCAACTTTATAATCGGAGAGCTCCTTGTACATATCGCGACATTCCCTCCACGACCACTTGCCCTCGCAATCCGAGGCGAATAGAAGCTTCTTGGCCGCTTCGCTGATTCGCTCGGCGGTGTATTTGCAAAAGGCATCCCAATCGACGATCACCGCGACGGCGTACTTCTTCGCTGCGTTGCCGGTAAGGGGTTCGTCCTTGGGCCTTCCCAGAGCGAGGAAATTTCTGTCCACGTACTGCACATTGACGGGAGGCAGAGACCTTATCGCTTCGATTTCCTCTTCGGTATCTGCGAACATGAAGCTTCGGAAACTCAGGCTGTCGTTTTTCTCTTCAACGCCCACGTTCGTGTACCATGCCCGGTACAGAATCCCGAACTCCGAGTCGATCGCATTGGCGAGCGCCATTCGGTAGCCCCCATAGGTGGTGCACCCGCAATCGTAGGAGTCCTCGTAGGCGAGTCCCGCCGCATGAAAGCTTACGCCCATTTCATCGTCTCCTCCATGCTCTTGAGTGCCCGAGCGGCATCCTGCGATTCTTTCGCCCGCTCCCGGCACTCGGATATCTTCTCTTCCAGAAACGAAGACACTTCGTCCTTGGCGCCTGCTTTCAAAAGAGCTTTGATCTTCTTGAGGTCTTCCACGGGGAGGCCTCCTCGCCTTAGAGCGGCGACCTTTCGGGCCTCCTCTATCACCTCATCGGTATATTCTCTCTGGCCGCCCTCGCGGCGGCCTACGCTGCCGATGAGACCCACGCGTTCGTAGTAGCGCAGCGTCTCAGCGGTCAATCCGATTGTCTCGGCTGCTTCATGGATCCTCATTGCTCACTCGCTTTCCGTCTTTCTTTCGCATATCATGCGGTTCCTTGCGTATCAGCCATATCGCCTTGCCTCAGGTCGAGGTGCCGCTCCCTGGATGCTCGGCTTCCCACAGCCGTATAGCTTCCCTCTTTGCCTCGGCCGCGGTATCGCCCCATCCAGCATCAGTAACGGTTCGAACGAGAGGAGTGCAGTTCGGGCAGCTCACATCGGCTCCGAACCTCCCGGCAGGTTTTCCCAAGGGCTCGTTTCCCACCAGGTGATCTCTAGAAGGGATCCGCAGTTCGGGCACCGTCTCCCTTGCTTGCTGACTGCCGTGAAGACCGCTCTCGCCATTTATGCCACTCCCAGATTCGCCGCGACGATCCGCTCAGCCATCTGCGGCACAACACTGTTGCCGATCATCCGCACCTGCTGGGCCTTGGGCACGGGGGTGCCGTCGTCGTAGCGGTCAATGATATAGTCCTGCGGGAAGCCTTGGGCGAGCTTCAGCTCCTCTGGCCTCAGCATCCTGAGGCGGATATCGGATACGCAGAACGTCTCACCGTCGATCTCGACGGTTGCCAGCCCGAACCTGTCCCGCGTGGTGATGGCGCCGAGTGGCGACTTCAGGCTCTGGGCGTCTGACGTGCCGTAGTACTTGACGAGGAACGCGCTCACAAGCCCGAAGTGGCCGGGGCTCGTCGTGATAGTGTGCAGCGGCTCGTCCGCCCTGTGGCCGGTGTTGGTGCTGTAGAACTTCGTGATGAAGGGGGTGACGAGGCCGAAGTGGCCTCCGTAGCCGGCCGTGATCGTGTGGAGCGGCTCGTCGGCCCGTTGACCCGTCACCCCGCCGTAGTACTTGGTCACGAACGGCGTGCACAGGTAGTGCTTGACCCCCTGGGCAACGATTGTGCCGATGGGCGAGTGAACGTCGCCTATCCTCGGCGCCTGCCCCGGCCGCTCGCCGTAGCCGATCTGAACGAGGAACGGCGACGGGTCGTCCAGCACGAACTTGCGCAAGCCGCGGGCGATGCGCCGCATCGTGGCCTCGGCAAGCGGGCGCTTACGCCCGAAGATCGACTCGCCTACGTCGGAGAAGTCGATGCACTCAGACACCGGCACGTAGGGCTCGCCGAACAGGCCGTCGCCGTGGGTGGGTTCCGGCCACCTTGTGGACAGCCCGTCGCGGCGCAGCACGGCGTACCAGCGCCGACGCGTGGTCGGTGCCCCGTAGTCGCAGGCCGACAGCTCACGGCACTCGAAGGTGTAGCCAAGCTCACCCATTGCATCAACGAACCGGTTGTATTCCTCGCCCTCGCGGGCCTTGATGGGACGACCATCCGCCCCGAGAGGACCCCATTTCTGAATCTCGGCCACATTCTCCATGAATATCACGTTTGGCTTGAGTTCTTTCGCGTGCTTATGGACGGCCCAGGGCAATATGCGCAGCCCCCGCTCGCGGGGCTTCCCGCCCTTCGCCTTGCTGTGGCTCGTGCAGTCGGGCGACGCCCACATCATATCCACCGGCTCATCGCCCACCAGTGTTTTGAGATCGGCCTCGAAGATGTCCTCTGTGACGTGATGCGTCGCAGGATGGTTGGCACGATGCATGGCGATGGCCTTGGGATCGTGGTTCACCGCAATATCGCAGGGGCGGCCCAGTGCCGCCTCTATGCCAGTTGAGGCCCCGCCCCCGCCAGCAAAGCAGTCGATTACCTTGCCCATCTATTTCACCGTGCCCTTCTTGATGATGCACTCTATGCCGTGGGTGTCGCAGAACGTGCGGACGATCCTCGCTGCGTGCTTGTACCAAAGATCGGGATTGGGCACGTTGCAGGGCGCATCTTTGAAGTAGTTCCAGCGTCCGAACACGATGCGATCGGCGAAATCGACGGCGCGCAGGGCATCGTAGACCAGTTCAAAGGGACTCGCCTCCCCGGCCAGCGCCGGAAAAGGCTCCATGGAAACCCAGGTCCTGAAGCCCGCATCGTGCAGCCCGCGCAAGCGCTCGATGCGCATTGCGTAGGGAGCGGCGCCAGGCTCCCAACGCTCTCGGAAATCCTCGTCAAGCGAGCTTAAGGTGATCCCGTACTCGTTTTCCGGATGCACGGAACGCGCGCGTAACGTGATCAAGCCCCAATCAGTCATAAGTTCGGGGCCGTTTTTGCTCAGCCCGCACTCGGAGAGGTCAATAACTTCCGGCAAGAGGCCCTTCGTTAGTACCGTTACGGGGATCCCGGCTCCGTTTAAGATACCTGTAGCCGTCATGGTGTCGTTAGTTACCCAAATCCCGGCATCGAGAGTAGCCCGCCAGCCATCTAAGTCGGCGTCCATCCACCCTTCCTCCCGGTTCTTGAATCTCAGCCCCAACTCGTCAAGGTACGGAAACGGATCGGTGGTGAAGCACATGTGAACACGGCGTATCGGTTCCTTGCGTTTGATCTTGATCTCGGATTCCAGGAGAGCCTGCACGTTAGCAACGGGCTTTACCCGGCGCCATTCGTCCATGGAGGAAACCTCGCCACGCCGCTTTGCGGCGGCAAAGGCATAGCAGGGAAAATCGCACCCATGGACACAGCCGACGGCATGGTTCATGCAGTAGACGCCCTCACCAGCCATGTACTCCACTTTCGATTTGTACAGCAATCGCTCGCGTTCCACCATCTCACACGGCATCGCTTATTCTCCTTTGACCGCACGGTGCGCCCTGAGCGCATCGAGCTTCCGCCGGCATTCGGCCCGTCCGATTCTCGCGTCGAGCCTTTTGATTGCCGCTTTCTGGCTTGGCTTCCATTTCCGAACGGGTTTGCGCGGCGCGCGCCCTCCCATTTCGTAGCGGGGCGTTTTTCGAGCGTCCAAACATGTCGTATCGGGGTTTCTCAAAGCTCGTTTCCCTTCTCTTCAACGCAGATCTCAAGCAAGCCCTCCAATGCCCTCAACTCCTCGATGGCTTTCGGAATCGCTCTTTTAATAGATGGTAATTGCAGCTTCCTGAACTCAACGTACTCTTTCAGGACTACCTTTTCGTAGTCCGCCCACCTGGTATTCAGAGGATCGAGGCCCAATTCCTTGAAAACCATCTCGTAGGCATCGATTCTCTCCTGCAGCCTCTCCGCCTTGAACTCGGCTTCCGTGATAGCTTTCTTCTTTCCAGCTTCGATTCCCTGCTCGCGAGCTTGCCTACAGGCATCTCGGCCGCCCGAGCAAGCAACGGCCCGCCGCGCGAACGACGCGACAAAACTTTTCGGAATTGCCTCAAGCAGCCGATCCCCATGCAGGGGTTGCGGCATCCGTCGCCAACGAATTTCATTGTCGCGAGCAACGGCGATCCCCCACGCCTCGGGAATTGCATCGACATCAACGATCTCCTCGGGGACCGCAATTGAGTAGTAATCCAGGCATTCAAAGAAGCAGGTATGCTTCGAGGGGTCGCGTATCTCGCGGGCAAGATCGGCCTTAGACACCTTGACCTCGAATCCCCACAGAGCATGACCTCGTGATTCCCAGCACTCCATGGCCACGAAATCGAGCCTTCTGTTGCCCCCGCCTGTCTTGACTGGTACTTCTTCGGCAGTGACCCATCGGCTCACATCGGAGTGCATATCACGCAGAAGATCCTTAACCTCGCCTGCTTTCATGTCATATCTCCTTGAAATCGTAAGCGTCCGAAATCGACCCGAGCCGCCGTCCACACTCGCCACAGTAAATAACGGTTCCGCCGCAATACTTGATATTGTCATGCAGGTGCTCGAAGCTGATCTCCCGTGTTTCCAGGTTGTAGGTTGCAACACCTGCGCCGGCAAGCCTGAACCTCTGCTCAGCCTCCGTGCACCCACACTTCGGGCATTTCGCAGGGATCATCCGCTTCGCGTCCTCGTCGGCGTAGGAGACTGTATGGCCATCGATCTTTCTGCTAGCGGCTGCCAGCACCCTGCGCAAGCGACCTATGGGCAGACCGAGAGAATCGGATACAGCAACCACGGAAGGATAAAGAACGCCATCGGCTATCACCGCTCGACTCATTCCGGAACCTCGATTCCTTTGGCCTCCCAATCGCTTCTCCGAGCGACCCTCTGCCCGCATATCTCGCAGTAGATCCATTCGTAGTTGACGACATTCTTAGGGCGCCGGGCCACAACGAACAGCTTGCCCTGCGCGTTCGGCGCGATCACCAAAGCATCCCGCCTATCCTGCGTCACCGCGAAGTTCGTGGCTCCGCAATGTGGGCATCGAGGGATGGAGTTCCTAGACGTGCGCATCTTCGCCCTTCACTTCCCCGCCATCCGACATCGCAGCCCCCGCAGCGTTGCCAGCCACGGTTCCAGTCACGAGGCCACCCACAACGTCCTTGAGATCAATTCCCAGTACGTCGCCCAAAGCAGAGTTCAGCTGGCTCACCGTGCGAGAGGTATCCCCCACAAGCGCAGCGGAGTTGCCCTCGCCGTACATCGTGATGGAGTCAACGGCAGATAACGGCCGCGCCACAGCCTCTGCGAGGCTCGGCATGATCTCGATGTAGCGGTCTGCGAGCAGGTTCCCATTCTCCATAGCGTTGTATGCGGCGACCTGAGCCTTGGTGGCAGCGGCGATACCCTCGCCTTTCAGCCTTTCGGCCTCACCCTCAGCCTCTCCGACGGCCTGAATGCGCTTTGCCTCGGCTTTGGCCGCACGTTCCGTCGCCTCCGCCTCCTTCATCGCCCTGAAAAGCTCCGCCTCGGCGGCCTGCTCCTGGACGTAGCGCTCGGCAGACGCCTTCTGCTCCGCAGCATAGCGCTCAGCTTCGGAGCGCTTCTTCACGTCCGCCTCAAGCTCGCGCTCGCGAACCGCAACGGCTTTCTCGGCAAGTTCAATCCTCTTGGCCTCGTTCGCAATGGCGGCCTCCTGCTCGGCGATTCGAAGCTCGCGGGTGCGCTCGGCGGTCACGGTCTCGAAAACCAGATCAGCCTCGGCCTTCGCCTGGTCAGCTTGTTTCTTGAGCTCGGCCTCCTTCAGATCGAGCTCGTTCTGCTTCATCGCCACTTCCTGGTCGGCATTGATGCGAGCGAACTGTGCCTGCTTTCGAATCTCGTTGGATTGATCGGCGCCCATGTTCTTGATGACGTCCTCGTAATCCTGGAAATCCTGCACATTGAACGTAGTGAGCTCTAGCCCAAGCGCCGCCATGTCCTCCTTGGCACCTGCGGCGACCTTGGCATTGAACTTTGCACGGTCACGCATGATGTCCACGAGCTCCATCTCCCCGATGACCTCTCGCATCTTGCCCAGGAGAACCTCGGACACGTCCTGCATCATGTTCTCCTTGGATTGGTTGAGGTAGTTCTTCGCGGCGCGCTCCATGAGCTCCGGCTCATTCGAAATCTGGAAGTTTGCAACGGCCTTCGCGGTGATGAGAATGGCATCGTTGGTAGGGATCTTCTCGGTCGTGGTGAGCAGGCACTGCACGACACCCAAATTCAGGTGATCGACCTGCTGCAAAAACGGGATGACGACCGTCGAGTTACCCGTCACGTAGCGGATTTTGCCCAAGCCCGAGACTACCAGAACCTCATCCGGAGATGCCTTGCGGTAGGCAGAGTGCGCCAGCACGACAATAGCCGCCGCAATTGCGATGACGATGACGATTGGCATGAGCGCTGCGATGATTCCGAATTGCATGATTGGTTCTCCTTCACTTGTTCCAGATAATTAACTTCAGTTGGACGAACTTTTGAACTACGACAGCATTCTCAAACGAAATTCCAGCTTGTCTGCCTCGCCCGAGACGTACTTTCCGAAATGTCCGTCCGGACAGTGGATCGAGAGCATGTCAGCCGCGTCCCTCAACTCGGCGATGGCATCTTTAGCCACCTTAAGTGGATCATCCGGAGCACCGATCTCCGTGCGGATAGTTCGCATATTGAGAATCCCTCCCCTGCTAGCGCCGCTCATTGAGGTCTCCTTCTCTAATAGATACGTCGACGGTTTCTGCATGTCCAACTCCGAACAGAACCGATGCCGCGACGAGCCCTTCTACTGCCTCCGCAACTGCGCCGACGGCCAGAAAACCAAGGGCCAGTACGATGATCCCAACCGCACTCGCCCTTCCCACGATTCCCGCGATCACCTTCGCCACCCGCGCTTGATTGCGCGCTTCTTCCGATCCAGGCACAGTGCGCAAGTGCATCCGGCACGTACAGCAGCCATAGTCCCGTGCTCCATACCTTCAGGAAGAGTCACGTATGGAGGAAGTCGTAAGTCTGCATCGTATGGATTAGGCCACCCGTAGCCTTTCCGGGCGGTCATCGCAGGTACCTCGCTGCATCTTGAAATCGCTCTAGAACCCCTTCAGAGCAGTAGCCGTCAAGAGGCATGATCGCCCCATCGTCGCCGCATCGGCAGCAAATGACGCATGCCCTTCCGTTTTGATCGACAGTCGGGCTCCGGAACATACATTGCGCGCAGTGAACTAGAGGTCGCTTCCAATCAGCGCAGGTTGAGGAGTATGGGCAGCGACCATCGTTTCTCGGGCCGCATGTCCAGGAATAAAGGCACTTTTCGCCTGGGCCGGTCGGTATTTTGCAACGCGCCGAGGTGTAGCGTCGCTTGCGGCGGCGTTCTTTGTCGGCCTCGTTTATGATCTCGTCGATTTCTGCCTCAGCGGTTTTATGACGCACCATCATCGATCGACCCCGCTTGGGCGAATGGTAAAAACAACACGTGCTTTGCGCTCGTGCATATGTCCCTCGTTTCTCTCTGCTTTCCGCAGAGTCAACAGGGTGGAAGCCTATTGGCTCTGCGGCCACGTGCCCAAAAGGCACGCTCTCTCAATTAACGAGTATCAAACATGTTTGTTGACATATCTGGACAGTTGTTCTTTGATCTAAGAATTGTTTTCGTGCGTGAGTGTGCACGTAGAGAAAGCTCGAAGTTTACGCGCTGGAACCAGCAGTTCCCACGGCATCACGAGGTGCGCTATTGGCAGCCCTCTTTCCGAGTCTGCGGGCAAATTCGATAATAGATGCAGATGCTCCGTAGAGACAATGCGTCGGCACCGAGCGGCCACGCAGCTGCGCTTTTCGCCTGATCGCTCACTGTTGCCCTATTGAGCGTTTTGCGACGCATCCCCACCCGAGAACTGCCTATCCAACGCCTGCTTCAGCCGATTAAATCCGTTCTGCACAGAATTCGAGTAGCCCAATACGAAGGTCGTGGCCACGCTGAGGGCAATAACGCTCGCAGTTGCTGCGAAACTGGGCGCAAGCCTGTACAGTGCGGGAACAATCCCCACGAAAGCCATCGCATAGGAAACAAATGCGTGGAAAATGTAGACCTGAAGCGTGTGACGGCCCGATCTCGATAGCAGCGGGATCTCTCTGCGAGGGGTAAGGAGCAGAAGGCAAGGCCCCACAACGGCGGTTCCGGCGAATCCGATGATCCGAACGGCGCAGCCCTCTATCGCACCTTGGTCACCTAGCGAGGGTAATGCCGCGGCATACGGATCCCTGCCCGTGAAGACAATTTGGCTGGAGCGAAGCTCATCGATATCGAGGAACTGAAAGCCCAGCAACATCACCAAGATCAAAATGGCCGCAGCTATTCTAGAAGCAATGAGCCTATTCCCGAAACCGTCGAGGAATTCAAGGATAACCCAGGGCTCCAAGTAGTATCCGAAGAGAAAGAACGGAAGGAAGGTGATAACCCTGCTCGCGCTTAGAACGTTACCGACATCGACCAGGCCGCAGAGTACAGAGATCACGACGGCGCATCCTATGGCGGGTATCGGTCGCAGTTCATAGAAGACGGGTGTTAGGGCGCAGTAGACGGCAAGGGCCATGAGGTACCAAGGCATCGAGGAGTCCACCGTCAGCAGGTTGAACGGCTCGGCGACGTCGAATGCCGCCTGAGGGAGCCACAGGGCAATGTACATCAACCAGCAGAGCAGTAGGTAATACAGAACCGTGCCCACACGCAAACCGCGACCTGGAACATACACACGCTTGCAGAACAGCCCGGAAGCGAAAATGAACAAGGGCATATGGAAGAGGTAAATGAAATCGAAGAGGCGCCATGCCGGCAAAATGCCGGCGCTCGTCGCCCCGCTCAAGAAATGCCCGAGCACTACCAATATGATCAAAATGCCCTTCAGGTTGTCGAAAAAGGGTATTCGCGAACCCTTCGGCGCCTCTTTCACCTTGGCGTGTCGTGCAGTGATCGTAGGTTCAAGACTAGCGCTCATGCGTACCTATAACTCCTGACAGGGCATCATCCGACTAAACCTGCATTGCGGATCCGGTAGCGGCATCGTCAATGCCTGCCTATTCTACCGCATCATCGAACCCGCGCGTCTTCGTGCTTCGCTTTCGCCTTCAGGTGCTATCCATCACGCAAGACCGTCCAACCCAGCAAGCGACCTATTCCCAGCGAATGCCCTCGCGATCGCTTCTCGGTCCGCATACCAAGGAAAAGGAGTTGCCCTCCTCAATGCTCTCAATCACTATTTTGTTTTTTAAACGCCCAGGTAACCTCACCGTAGAGACTTCTTAACCTGCATATAAGTATCTCAAACACTGTCCTGAATTTGCTAGCTTGCAGCCACCTACGGAGCAAAAGGTGTCGGGGCCAAATGAGATAGATGGCAAATGCGCACAATTTGAGCATTTTTTGATATTGTCTTCATAGATCGATTGCCTGTCAGCTTCATACGCCTGCGCTTGATCCTGAATAGCTCGCGCAGCCTCCTGCTGCGCATGTGTCTCGCGCTCTTTAAGTTCATACATACGCTGATTAGAGGCACATTCTTCATCAAAACGTTCTTGCTCATGCGTAATCATTGCACTATTGTATTCTCTAAGCTCCTCAAGTTCTTCTTCTCTGTACGACCGGAGTAGCTCGTTATGTTTCCTGATTTCATCGTTTCTCGATCTTTCGAGCTCTTGCATTGCGGCATTATGCTCGGCCATTACTCGAAGATTCTCTTCATGCCTGGCGTTTTCGAGACTTTCGGAGTCCAGTAACACCAATGCTTCCTTCAAATTGTCAGCTACTCCGCTCCTGATTTTTTCTTCTATCTGCAGAATTTGATCTATTCTACCTTCAGGAACGGTCTCTCCAGTTGAAAGACTCGCTGCTCGCTCTCTTTTGTAGTAAGCTATACTGGATTTCTTTAAGAGTTCTTTAGTTTTTGCGCATTCCATCCAAGCCTGTTGGGCTGTGATCACTGTTTGTTTTAGCGCCTCGTTCTTAACTGCGATTCTCTGTTTTAGTTCTTCGATTATACCTCGGGATCCCACAGAATCGTAATCTAGCATCAGCTCGGAAGAGATCGAGCGCAAACGTTCATCGAGTTTTTTGCGCCTTAACTCGTGCCCACGACGGCGCTCTTCGAACTCCGCTCTTGTACAATAAGGCATTTCTCTTCTAACGCGATTTAGAGTGGTGTTTTCGAGATTGTATCTCTTCCCCCTAAATTTAAAGTGATAAGTAAAATGGCGGGGATCAAGTTCTTCTAATCCCTCAATATCTCGCGAACTTGCGCAATCGTTCATCTTTTTCAAAAGCTCTTCGATACTTCGCCTATGCTCCTTCTTTTCCCGAGTTTCTTTATTATTGAGATTCAACATCTTCTTCAACAACGATGGCTCTTCATAGAAACCTTCATTCCATTTCCGTTGGTAATCATCAATCAAGAACTTTCTTTTTTCTTGAATCCATTCATTAAGGCCTGACTCCATGGATGCTAAAAACTCTTCCCACCCTTTGGTGTCAGCGTACTCTTCGTAGGTTTTCTCGGGTTCCGTGGGTTCTTCTAGTTCCTTAACGATCTGCTCAACAGTGCTAAATTCTTTTTTGCTTTCTTTTACAGCCGCCCTAGCTAGAGGCACTGCCTCTTTGGCGATTTCAAAATCCGGAATGGCGCTCTTGTCTTGCATTTGCGGCGCATCAGTCCAAATTTGTTGAAAATGAGACAATCTCGAAGACTCGGATAACGAAATATATGGGGCGCATTCATTAAGCCATTCTTGGTACTCTGACTTAGCGAGCTGGTACTCAGCATTTGCCCTATATAGGGAGTACAACTCATCAGATAATGTGGCTCTCATAACAACCTCTCCCTCAGCTGCAAGTTCTCAAGCTCCGGCACCGGATCAAGATACGAAAAACAGTACGAATAATAGTGCTTTTACCTCAATCTTTCAATTTATCTTTCCATAGCGTAGCCCGACTTGAAGCCTCTCTAATACAGCTCAGACAACTCAGATTTCTGCAGCTGCTTTCGACTTCCAAATTGCGACGACACTCTCACTTTCGACTAATCGTTAGGCCCAAAGAGTGCTCAATATGCAGCGTATCCTTGAAGGAGACTAAGGACAACAAAGACGGAACGGTCTTCTACGGCTGTACGAGATATCCTGAATGCAAGTAGATAAACACGCACTAGCGCTCAAGCTGCCTCCAAGGTCTTCGTCTTTCCTATTCTACCTCATCATCGATGCAGCTCGCCCTCACCTTTATCCTCCACCTTTGTGCACCTCCCAGCTACGCAAGGCCGACCAATCCTGCAAGCCCCCTGTTCCTGGCGAACGCACTTGCCATCTCCGCCTCCAGCCTGTCCCTCTCGGTGGCCAGCTTCACCACGCTCCTAAACGACGCCTCCGATGCCTCCACGGCATCCATACCGACCTCTCCTGCCGCCGCCAGTCGGCACAGCCTCAGGTGGCGTCTGCGGTACCTGCGCAAGGTCTCGGCCACCGGAGACATTATGACCTGCCCGCTCCGCGCGTCCACCCTGAACTTGTACTTCAGAAAGACGTGCTCCCGACCCACGGGCTCTATGCCGCATTTCCGAGGGTGGACTGAGAGGCCGAGCGATGCTGCCTTCGCCTCGATAGCTCCAAGAGCGAGCCTGGCCGTTTCCGCGTCGGGGCAAAACGCGTAGCCGTCGTCCATGTACCTCCCGGACAGTCCGAGCCGCAACACCTCGCAGATCATGTGGTCTATAGGGCTCGCGTACTCCACGGCGACGACCTGGCTCGTCTGGTTTCCGAGGCCCAAGCCCCGCTCCTCCTCGCGCACGAACTGCCGCGCGAGCCAGAGCACCCGTCTGGCCGATAGCATTTCCTCATCGTTGCGGCAGAATCTAAGCAGCTTCGTCTCAAGCCTTCCCATGGCCCGTCTCTGGTCGATCGAGGCGAAGTAGCTCTTGAAATCATAGTGCACGAGGTAGCCCGCACTCCCCCACCTGCCCCAGGCGCGCCTCAAGTGCTTAGCGAACCTCGTTCTCGCGAACTCCGTGCCCCTCCCCTCAAGCGTGGCGGAGTTGTCGTAGATGAGCCCTCGTGAGAGCAGCGGTATGAGCGAGTTTCGGCAAAGCGACTTCTGCACGACGCGGTCTCGGAAGTGAACGGCAGAAATTCGCCTAGTCTTGCCCCTCTCGTGCAGCAGGAAGTGCCGTGTGGGCCGTTTCCGATAGTTTCCGTCCCGGAGCTCCCGCGAGAGTTCGGCGCAGTTCAAGGCCCGCCTCAACGCGAACCGCTGCACCGACTCCTTCCAGAGCACGCCATGCTCACACTCGATGCTCGCGGAGAAAAGCTCTACAGGATCCGTAATTCGCTCGAAGTCGATACACCCAAGAAGCGCCTCGCGCTCCTCTTCGCTTCGACGCTTCTTCCGGCTGTCACGATTGCCCATGCAATTCCTTTCCATGCGAAAGCGGGCACCCGAAGGCGCCCGCCCCATCGCCCCGGGCCCGCACGGCACCGGCCCGCGTTGCGGAGGGTTTGTCCCAGTCCGCCGGTTCCGCACGTTCCTAAGGCTCATTTGTTCGGCGGCCAACGCCGCCAGGACCGCGTCCCCTTCTGATATGAATCGGCGTTCACGGAGCCTTCAGGCCCGCTACTTTCGCCCTGTCGTCAGAATCAGGGGCACACGTAGTTCGTGTTGCTCGCGTTGTTGTTGTTGCTCGGGTCGCCGTTGTTGTTCACATTGGCGAAGTTCGTCGCGTTGTTCGGATTGACGGAGCGCTCCCACCAGTTGTTCGCGGACGGCACGCAACAATCGGACACGGCCCTATGCCGAAGGGTGCATACTGCGCCCGTGACATCATCATTTTATGTTTTCAGCGCTCCCTCGCCCTCTTTACCGCCCGTTTGCGGGCGTGGGCGGAATCTGCCCGATTTGGAGCCGAGCTCGCCCTTACCGGCGCCCTGCGGCCCCTCCACCGTCGCCGATCCGACTTGGCGACGCCCTTCAGCAGCCGAACTTCTTCCTCCGCTTTCTCCGCGATTTGGAACAGAAGGCCGTCGGGCACGCAGGGTACCATCCGCGTCGTCTCGCCGTCCTTAGCCCTAACCGCCTTCATCGGTCGGGCGACGAGCAGCGCATCCAGACGAGCCTGGAGTTCCTGGCACGCTCCCACCGCCTCTTGGATGTGGCCCTCGCGCTGGGCGAGCTCGTCTTGCGTCTTGGGCCAGATCGCGTTGGCGCGAACGGCGTTTTTAAGTACGTCGCTCGCGCAATCCGTGATGTAACGCACACGGGTCTCCATCCACCTCTTGGGAAGCCTCGCGCACATGGCGCCGACGGTCGCCTCGAGGGCGGCAGCCTTGGTGACGAACTGCACGCTGGATTCGCTTCTCTGGTACTTCGGTACACTCAAGGTGTTTCCTCCTCTCCGAGATTTTTGCGCCTGCGGCGCGCGCATTGAATAGATGATCGATAAAGCAACGAGGCAGAAGCAGGGGCACACGGAGATCGTGTTGCTCGCGCTGTGGTTGCTGCTCGGGTCGCCGCTGCTGAACACAATGGCGAAGTGCGTCGCGTAGCCCGGATAGACGGAACGCTCCCACCAGCGGCCCGCGGACGTGGGTTGGGAAGAGGTTGGCCCGTACTTGGCCCGGTACTTCTTCAGGCAGGCGTTGCTGCTATAGTTGGCAGTGACCTTCCCGTTCCAGTAGCCGTACTGGCTCCCTTCGCCCTCAAGGCCGTTCCAACTGCTGTAGCAGGTCTCCACGATCTCAGGGTAGGACATGATCCACAGCTTGTCGGAGGTGGCCGTGGCCGGGATGGTCTTCAGCGCAGCATTTGTAGTCGTCCCGTCGTCGCGGTTCTTGGACATCTTGTCCACAGCGACGATCGAACTCTGAAGCGATGCGGGCACGTTGTTCCACACGCGGTTGTCGTCGGTCTCGCCGTCAAGGATGGAGGTTCCCTCTGTGAGCTCGTCGGGGTTCATCCACTTGCGGAGGATGGTATCGCGCCAGCCTCCGTTGTTGGTGTTGTAGTCGACCGAGTAGGAGTTCATCCCGTGCATAGCATAGTAGTCGTACAGCAGCCCCGTGAACTGCCAAGTGAGCCCGGCCTTGCCGGTGCCATCCGACTTGTCGTCGTGATTGATTCCCACGATGCGGGCGGTGTACTCGCGCCCATCTCCCCACTTGATGTGCATCAGCCCGAAACCATCCTCCAATGCCTGCCCGAACGTAGCGCCGGGCGCGTTGGCAGCAGTATCCCAGTCCCCGCCGTTGTCCATGAAATTCTTGAACTCAGCGTAGTACGGCGAAGCGGTGCCCTCTTCAGCGATGCTCTTCGCGGCCGCATTAATCTGCGCAGGCTTCATGATCGACCCGTCCTCCCGCTCGATCCAGTACTCCGGATCCGGCTCGCCCATGCTAAAGCAGGGGCAGACTCCACCAGTGAGGCTCGCGGTGATGGCGCCGATGCCAGGGCGGCCGCCGCCGTCCACACGGGCGAAGCCCGTCGCGCGGCTCGGACCGACCGAGCGCTCCCACCAGGTGGAGGCCGACGTGGGCTGAGCGGAGGTCTCTGCATCCTTCGCGCGGAACTTCTTAAGGCAGTCGTTGGTGTCGGAGTTGTTCGCCACCTTTCCGTTCCAATACTCGTACTGCGCGCCCTCGCCCTCAAGGCCGTTCCAGCTCGAATAGCAGGTCTCCACGAGTTCGGCATACGACATGATCCACAGCTTGTCCGCCGTGGCAGTGAGCGGCACGTTTCGCAAGTCTGCATTGCTCGTCGTCCCGTCATCGCGGTTTTTCGTAAGCTTGTCCACGGCGAGAATATCCGTCGCGAGCGTCTTCGGAACTTGGTTCCAGATGGTCCCCGAGTTCATGTTCGTGCGCAGCACTGAGTCCCGCCACCCGCCATTGTTCGTGTCCGTCTCGTTCATCGGGTACGCGTCGTTCAGCAGATCCACGAACTGCCACGTGATGCCGGCCTTGCCAACACCGCCCGTGATGTCGTCGTGGTTGAACCCGACGATCCGCACGTTGTAGGTCTGCCCGTCGCCCCAGTTGACCTTCATGAACACATTGTTCTCCATGAACGAATGGTACATGGGGTAGAACTTGCTCTTGTCCTTGTTGGTCGCGATGTCGTTCGCAGCAGCCACGATATCAGCGGGTTTCAGGGTAGTGCCGGCAACGCCCAGCTTCTTCGCCTCGGCGTTGTCCGCGGGCACGTCGATCCAGTACTCCGGCGGCTCCTCATACGACGTCCCGAAGCAGAAGCAGGGGCAGACATCATACGCATATCTCGAACCGAGCGAGTTCGCCGGATCCCCGTCATCGTGAACGATGGCGAATGCCGCCAAGGTTGGATGAACCGATCGCTCCCACCAGTCACCAGCATACGAGCTATTTGGCCTGCACCTCACCAGGCACTCGTTGGAGTCCCTGTTGTTTATGTTCTTTTCGGCAAAATACTCATACTGCTCGCCCTCTCCTGTCAACCCGCTCCAATCACTTCGACACTCACCCACAAGCTCCGGATATGACATGATCCACAGTTTATCGGATGTGGCTGTGGCAGCAATGTTCTTGAGCTCGTCATTCGTCATAGTCCCGTCATCGCGGTTCTTGCTCAACTTATCCACCGTAGCGACATAGGGCAACAAATCAGCGAACAGACCATTGATCTCTCCAGACGCTTCATTCATGTTGGCGCGCAACGTTGAATCTCTCCATCCGCCATTATTTGTATTAATATCGGCATCATTCATCGGATACCCGTTAGGCAACAATTCCGTAGCTTGCATCGTGATTCCGGCCTTTTCCACATCGCCCTTGTCCCCCTGCGCCCAGGACCGGTCGTCGTGGTTGATGCCCACGATGCGGAACTCCATGCGGGTTCCGTCGGTCAGCGTGAAGTACCATTTCTGATCCTGCTGCAGGTACAGATTGAACTCGGCCCAGTACTCGCTGTCGCGCTCGTTGGCAGCAAGATCGTCGGCGATCACCTGGAGCTCTGCGGCCGTGTAGTCCTTGAGCATCTTGGGCGTGTCGAGCTGCACGGTCACTGCGGCCTTCCAGGTCTTGCCGCCCTGCTCGCTCGTGATGTTCACCAGGTACTCCCCGTTAACGCCGCCAGGCAACTCTGCCGGATCCAGCGTGTACTCGCTCGCCTCGAGGCGCCGCGTCGTTCCGTCGTCGTAGGCGATCTCCACGTCAAGCTTCTCGGGATCGAAGGTGCGCTCGGTCACAGTGCCGCCAGTCCATTCGGCGGTCATGCCGGTGATCTTCGCATTGCCCTTGACGATGTTCAGCACCGAGTCGGCGTCGGAGTAAACCGAGCGCTCCTGGCTCACGACCTTGTCGTTGACGAACACGGCCTCGGTCTCGCCGCCCGCCACATTGACGTCAACCGAGTTGTCGCCGCCCTGGGCCTCGTAACGCATGGTGTCGATCTCGCTCACGCGGTAGGTGCCCGTGGCGGAAAGCCCGCCCACCGTCGCCGTCAGGCGCACGGTGCCAGAGGTGGCATTCACCGTCTCGGCATCGGCCTTGATGGTCGCCCATTTCTCGGGCGTTGCCACATCGGTGCGCTCCACCTTGAAGATGAACGTCGGCTCGCCCTGAGCGGCGACGTAATCCGACGCATCGATCTCCTTGACGATTGTGATGGCGGCCTCGCCCGCCTTGTTGGTCGCCTCGATGGTCTGCACTGCATCGGCGTTGCTCGCGTTCACCGCGAACCGCACGAGCTCGGCGGACACCGAGTAACCCGTAGGAGCGGTGCGCTCCTTGAAGTAGTAGCTGCCCCAGGCCAGATCGGTTACCGTGATCTTGCCGTTAGCCCCGGACGCGGGCAGATCGTCCCGCACGAGGGTGCCGTCAGTCGCATACAGGTCGTACACGGCCCCGGCAAGCGGCGCACCCGTCTCGGCATCGGTCTTCGTAATCTCTACCGTGCCCGTCTTTCGCGCATTGTCGAAGCGGATCTCAATACCCGTGTCGGCATTCTCACGGCCGACCGCGAAGCTCTTGGGCTCCGCGTCCAGCACAAAGCCCTTCGGCGCCCGGGTCTCGGTCACGGTGTAGTCGCCCCATGCGAGATCGCGGATGCGCGCCTCGCCCAAGTCATCGGTCGCGATGTGCGCGACGAGCGTCCCGTCCGACTTCTTCACATCGAACTCCGCTCCCTCGAGGCGCTGGTGTCCCTCAGCGTCCAACTTGATGACGGTGAGCGTCGCGCCTTTCTGCGCGTCCGTGAGGCGCATGCCCACTCCCTCGCCCGCGTTCTCGCGGGTGATCTCGAAATGGTGCTCCTCGGCGTCGATGGCGTATCCCTTGGCGGCCGTGAGCTCCTTCACGTAGTACTTGCCGTACAAAACGCCCGTGAACTCGATGCGGCCGTTATCGTCCGTCCAATCCGTGGCCACCTGATCGCCCGCCTCGGTGAACAGACCGTACTCGGCCCCGTCCACGGGAACCTTCGTGTCGGCGCCCGTCTCGTCGGTTCCGGTCTTCACGAGCGAGACCGTCGTGGGCTTCTGGCGGTTCGTCACGCCCAGCACGCCACCGACCTTCACGGGCTCCACCGCGCCCTTCGCGTTGGACGCGTCCACGGTGAAGTTCAAGGGTCGGGGCAGAAGCTCGTAGCCAGCGCACTCGGTCTCGGTGAGGCGGTAGCTGCCCCAATCCAAGTCCTCGATGAGGATCTGGCCGGAATCATCGGTGGTGTAGGTGCCACCGTCCACTGCGAGCCAGAGCCCGCCGGAGTACTTCGTCAATTCGAACGTCGCCCCGGATACCGGCTCGGCCGTGGTGGCGTCGCGCTTCACGAGCAGGGCGTTCGCCTTGGCACGCTCATCGGCCACGGTCACTGCGGTCTTCTCCTCGTTGTGCTCCACGGTCGCCTCGGCCGCGACGACGTAGCCGGAGGGCGCAGCTGTCTCCACGATGCGGTAGGAGCCGAAGGGCACCTCACGCACTTCCGCCTTGCCCAGGCGGTTGGTGGTGACCCCATCGGCGACTTTCGTACCGTCGGAGGCGATCACATCGAAGGTGGCCCCGGCGAGCTTGCGCCCGGAGACCGCGTCGGTCTTCGTGATCTCGATGGTGCCCACCTTGTCCAAAAAGCGCAGAGTCGCGGGCACCGACTCGATGGTCACGGGTCCGATCTCCTGGCCCGTGTTTGAGTCCATGGCCGTGAATGTGGCGGAGTACCCGTTCTCTGTCTCCGTGCCCACGAGGGCCTTGTCCTCGGGCGCCGTCATGTTCACGAGCGCGTACACGAGCGAGCCGGAGGGCACGGTCTGGCCGGCAAGAGATACTTTCACGCCAGCGACGCCCGCAAGCGCCCCGGACCAGTTCTCGGCCTCCGTCCAAGCGGTGCCGTCGGCGGTGTAGTAAACAGAGGGGCTATATCCCTGCTTCTCGAGGAACGATGTGTTCACGCCCTGAAGCTCGCCCTTGAACCCGGGCTCGTCGAACATGTCTACGAGCTCCATATCGGTCGCCTCGGTGGTACCGGTGATGAGCTGCATCTTCCAGGTGTAGTCCTCCCCCGCCGTCACATAGCTGTCGGAAACGAAACCGCCGTCGGTGCGCACGGTCTTCACGGTCTCCTTCGAAGACTGGTAGGTGGCGGCGGCAAGCGCCACGACGGCGCTCGCGTTGCTGTAGGTGGCCACCTCGGAGGTGTCCCCGTCCTGGTCGATGTCGGCCAGAAGATCCTTGTCCGCGCCTGCCCAGGCCCCGTTGTCGGTGCCGTTGTTGTAGTAGCCGGACTGGTTGTCGGCGGCGGTGTCAAACACCGTGGCGCCGGTTACGCGGTAGGCGTCGCCGTACTCCATGTATTCCTCGACGGGAATGTAGACCGGGATGCCCGCCGACACCGAGGACCCGGAGGCCATGGCCACGCGCTCATCGGTAAAGTCGTAGGTCACGCGCACCAGATCGCGGCCCGACCCCTGCCAGTTGCGCTCGACGTCGATGCTCGCGCGGTCGGCGACATAAGAGGACGAGGGCGAGCTTCCGGATTCCAGCGAGCAGGCGTTCGTGGAGAACGTCGCATCCTCGGCCTCCAGGTTCGCGTGCATACCCTGGGGAAGCAGGAGAACCTGCACGATCTTCTCTGCCCACGGCATCTCGCCCGCTGAGTTGGTCGTGCGGGAGGACACGGTGAGTTTGTTGTAATAGCCCGCCTTGTCGGCGGTGTAACCGGAATCGGTCACCTCGGTGTAGGACTGCCAGAGCCCCGAGGGCGTGATGGGCGCATCGTCCCACCCGCGCTGCACGTAGGCGCCGTAGGTGGCCATGTCGCGATCTGCCACCACATCGCCGTAGGTGCCGGTGTAGCTGTCGCGACCCACGGCATTCACGACCTCGCCGTCCTTGCTGACGATAAGCCCCACGGTGGATCGGATCGAGCCCTCGGGCGCGATGGACTCGGGCGCGTACATATCGCCCTCTTGTGCGGGATGGTAGTTGACCGTCACGGTCAAATTGGACACATTGAGCACCGAGCTCACGCCATCGACGGCGACCTTCACGCGAGTCGTTCCCTCGGGCAGCTTCACGGCGTGCGAGCTGGTGTCGACCGCCACGCTCTGCACCTCGGCGAAGCCCTCGCCCGTATCGGCCATCACTCGCGCCGTGTACTTCCCTGCCTCCGCGGCCTGGCCGTTGCCGTTCTTCCAGTACGTGGAGGACGGGATGGTGATGGACTTGTAGCCGTACTCGTCGCTACCGAGCTGGCGCATCTGCCCGTTGTTGAGGAGCGCGTCGTGAAAGTCGTCGACGACCTCCACTGTTGCATCATCGCCCTCGGCGCAGCGGGCGAGCGCCGAGATGTAGTAGGTGAAGTCTGCGCCGGCCTCGGACATCATATTCCCGTAGATGATCTTGGCGTTGTAGCCATGGGTCTTGCCCGTGCCGTACATGGAGCCCGTGTACTTGAAATCGTAATCGTCGGCGTTCATGGTAAAGCGGCTCTCGGCCTGCGCGGCCACCTCGGGCTGCGTGTAGTCGGCATAGGTGCCGACGAGCTTGGCCGAAACTACCGTTTCTGCGCCGTTGTAGGCCTCGCGCGGGAAGCCCACGGTGATCTGCGGCTGGTAGTTGGAGTACCACATGGACAGGTTCGTCTTCATGGGAATGGAGACTATTCCGTCCTTTTCGCTGTAGCTCATCGCCGAATCGTTGCCGTCACGGACATCGGCAACCTTGGTGCCCTCGGGCAGCGAGATCTCCCAGCGGGCGTCGGTCATGCCGCAGCTCTTCAGTGTGCGCGTGGAGTTCACGCGGTACTTGACCCAGATGTAGTCGCGATAGTCGGAGCCCAGGCCATCAGAGGATCCGAGGGCCGCGGTGGAGAGCGTCGCGGTATAGGCGTCCTTCACGGACTCGTAGGAGAACTTCACGTCGGCAGTGGACGCAATCACAGAGCCCGCATTGCCCATCTCGGCGTAGAGCGTCTTCTCGTAGAGATTCACGGTCTCGCGGCTCTTCAGCGCCCAGAGCAGCTCGAAGGAGCCGGACACGGTCTCACCGGCGTCGATCTGGTTGTTGTTCGTGAACGTGTAGGTGTCGCTCGCCTTGTCCCAAGCATAGCTCCAGTCGTAGGAGAGCTCGCGGGAACCGGCCGGGTCCGCGGCCACATCGGTTGCGGTGGCAACGCGTCCGCGCACAGCGTCCCCGATGCCCGGGACGGTGATGGAAAGCTCGCCCGGCGCATAGGATTTGTTCACGCCATCGCGGGAGTAGCCGATCTCCAATCGCACGACCTTCGTCTCATCCTTGTCGCTTACCCAAGCGAGGTTGGCTGCATCCGCGCTCTTAGCCCACTTAGCGGACAACGTCCAACCATGGGCGGCCACGATCTCGCGCGACTCGGCCGCCTCTGCCACGCCGGACATGACCGATCCCGTGTTCATCGGGATCGCGAGCGCGAGCGCCATGACGACCGCGAGGGCCTTGCGGCCCCAGCTCCACTCGCTTCTCTTCAATGTTGCCTGGTTCATGGCTGAGCCTTCCTAATCGTCCGTCTACCCATTCTCGTTCGTTCTTCTATCGGTATTCCTCGACCACGGTCGCCGTGACCACGGTCCGCTCGTTTCTGTACGTGCTGTAGGAGCACGTCACCAGCTGCAGGGCACTCGTCCTAGTCGGGCTCGCATCCTTGAGGACGACATCCGCCCTCTCGCGGCCGTCCTCCAGATATGCCCGGAAATCCCCAGTGCTCGCGAACGTGCAGCGTTTTGTTGGCACGCTCGCGTTCACCACCTCTGCGTACTCAACCTCGTACACCCGCTTCCAATTGCGAGTTTGCAAGAGGATATGGGGGTGCTCCTCGGCAAAGGCCTGATCGCTGTACTCCGCGAGCAACGAGAACACCGTTCCGTTGTTCAAATGGTGCCCATAGACCACGGCAACCCCGCAGTCGAAATCGCCCTCGCATTCGGCATCGAGGTACGGCACGCCTGCGAAGTTCCAGTTTCCGTACACGTCGTGGTGCAGATAGAAGTCAGGATTTGCCGTATCGGCCGCGGCAACGGGAAGCGAGATATCCGTTCCCGGCACCTGTACCCATCCAATTACGTCGGGGTTTTCGCTCTCCCAGCCATCCCAGTCGATTTCCTCAAAGTCCCAAGGACATTCGATCCCGTCACCGTCACCCGCCGCAACCCCCCGGGGGCTCGCGGGCACGTTATCGGCACGGTCGTTCATCCACGCCACGCCCCCTGCAAGCGCAATTCCCGCCGCTATGAGCAGGATCGATGCCGCCGTGGCGATCTTGCGCCCGATATGTCCGCTTCCCTTTGCCACGTGTCGCTAGCCCCTATTGTTCCGGGAGCGGTAGCCCACGACGCAGGCGCCGCCGGCGCCTACAGCGACAAGCGCCCCAGATAGACCTAGAAGGGCCATTGCATCCACGCCAGTCTTGGAAAAGAAAGAACCGTTTGTGCCTGAGGTGTCGGCAAGATCGGTCTTTCCCGCTCCTCCCGCATCTTCAACGATCTCCTCGGCCGCAAACGTCCAGGTGACAGTGGCCGTAGACTCCATGAAATCGTTTCCAAGGTAGTCGGGAACAAGGAGGTTGTATGCGAGCTCAACAGACTGCCCTGGCTCATAAGTGCCGAGAAGGATAGGCTCTGCCAACCCTTCCGGATTGAGAGGACCGGCGTAGATGGAATCCCCCGAAGCCATGTCGACGATCTCGAGCACGATCTCATCGAGCATGTCATCGCCCGCGCCACCCGTGCGTGTCTCCTCCTCGGCCCAGAACCAAAGTTTCGCGGGGGCATCGCCGGAGTTGCGAACATCCACGACGCCCGAGTTCTCGTCGCCTGGCATCATCGTGCCGAATTGCGCGAAGATATCCTCGTCCGGCACCACCATAGCTTCGGCTCCGCCGAGGTACTCGATTTTGCAGGTCTCGTCGGCCAATGCCGTCGCCGGCGCTGCCGCGCTGGTCGCAAGAGCGAGCGCCGCCACACCTCTCATAGCGAACTTCCCGAACCTTCCCATTATTGTGCCTCCTTGCTCACGGACACGTCGGCGCCTTGCACCTCAACATCGCCCCAAGGCGATGCCGCTTCAAAGTCAGGCTCGAAGTTCTTAGCCTGGATGGCGTGGGCGGTCACCGTCTCAGTGAGCACTGAGCCCTCGGCCCCGCAGTAGGCCATGAGAGCCGCATTATCATCGGGATCCGGCGAGGGCGCCTTCCATTTCGCATTGTCGATCTCGCCCGTCACGGGCTCCCAGACGAAACCGCCCCCCTCAGCCACCTGCTCGAACACTGGGAAAGCGATAATCGTCTCAAACGGCAGCGTCGAGCCAGATTCCACGGGTTCGGTTGAGTACCACCAACCGTCATCGGCGAGTATCCAGCCCTCGCAATCGACGGCCTCCCCGCCGGTCCACTGAGCCTTGCCCATCACTCCCCCGGCAACGGAGTAATCGATGCGGCAACGAATCCAAGCGTCTTCCCCTGTGTTGGTAACGGAAGTGTCGGTCTCAACGAGGCTCCCCGTGACGAGCAGACGGTCAGGCTGGGGTGCGACCTCGGCGAGCTCGATCCCGACGACGCCCGTCCGGACGGTGGCCTCGGCGCTTCCCTGCGAGGTGAAGCTTGCGGCGATGCCGATGGTTCCGGCCAACGCAATCGCGCAAGCCGCGACGGCGATCGTTTTACCCTTCTTGAAATTCATGGTTCTCACATTCCTCACCGCCTATTCGGCTGGGGCCGTGGCGTCCACGTTCACCGTGGCCCAGGCCGCCTCCAACGAGAGGTTGGCACCGTCCGTGCCCTTGGCCTGCACGGACTCCTGCACCACCAGCACCTCGAAATCGGCAAGTTCCTCACTGCCCACCTGGCCGATCGTGATCTTCGTGATCAAAGGCGCGCTCGTCTCGCCGATGCCCAGAGGCTCATTCAGGTACCACCAATTCCCATGGCGTGTCCACTTGGCTTCGTCATAGTCGAGGCTCGCGAAATCCTTGGCAGAGGTGTCAGCGAACTCGCAGAACACGCGCACATAGCAAGCGTCAGTGCCGTTATTGGCGACCTGCACCTTCTTCGGGATCTCGATCCCCGGTTCAAGCTTTTCGGGCGGCTGGAAATCCTCAACTACCGCTGTATCGTGATAGGCTATGTCCACTTTGTTCACAGCCACGTCATGTCCGGTAAAGAGTGCATATCCAACACCGCACACGCCCGCTAATGCTAAGGCGCAGACGAGTGCCGCAGCCGAAGCGGCGAGTCTATTCTTTCTCAAATCTGCGCTAAACTTCATGTTAATCATCCCTATAAAGAGAAATAGCCCGGCTCGTTTATTCCACGATCCACCTTTGCATACTCCGCAGTGACATGATTTGCATCGTAAGATGTCCCTTCACAGCCAACCAAGGCGGTGCAGTCAAGAAACATGTCCGCCGAGGCCTCAGCATCGACAGCGGATAGATCTGTGCCCTCTTTTACAAAGATGCTGCTAAGCTGAGAATCGTTCATGAACATGCCCGTTACATCGGTCGCGTTGGAAAAGTCGAAATTGTTAATATTCAACTCACCAATAGCGTTGACATTAGCGAACATATAGCTGAAGTCTCGAACATTAGTGGTGTCCAGACGATCTAAGCTCGGAATACCCGCCGACGCCGGCCATCCCCCGCTGTAACCATCAAACATATGACTCATACTCTCGACCGAGGAAGTATCGAAACCACAAAACGCCTGGCTATTCATTTTGCGGCACAAGCGGAACATTGAATCCATTGTCTTCACGGACGATGTTTTGAATGTTCCACCATATTCAACTTTCTCAAGATTGGGACAGTTTGAGAACATGTAAGACATATCTGTCGCTATCGCCGTGTCGAATGCCGTCAGATCCAAGCTCTTTGCAGAACAGCCGCTGAACATGCCTGCAAAAGTTGTCACCTTTGATGTATCAAAATTCTCCAAGTTCAACTCAAACGGCGACAGCGGTGAAAGAGAACGCGACCCGCAGTTTTCGAACATGTAGCTCATGTCCGTAGCTTGCGGCGTTGCGCCCAACCCAGTCAAAGCTTCTAGCTTCTCGCACCCGCTAAACATATAGCTAAAGTCTTTGACCGAAGCAATATCCACTCCAGTTAGATCCAATTGCTTAAGTGCAGTAGTCTCACCGGTCATGTAGTCACGAGTCATTTGAAACAACATGCTCATTGACTTTACTTTCTCAGTATTGCAACCACGGAGTATGATTTCTTTGGCGCGAGAGCAGTTTGCAAACATGCCAGTCATATCTTCGACATTGCGTGTGTCAAATGAAGACATATCAAATGACGAAATTCCCCGACATTGTCCGAACATGTAACTCATATCCGTCACTGAACTTGTGTCTATGTTTTCGAGTCCCTTAATCCCACTGATCGACTTTAGGCCAGCAAACCAACCTGAAGTAGAAATTGGTTTAACACTACAATCGATCTCCGCTTCAACTACGTTATAGAAACTCGTCAGATCTGGGATCAAAGAGTTCGTATAAGCCCCATTTGCATGGTATTGCTTAGTCTCGACGCCGCTCTGGACATTCTGAATGACACGACGTGTTCCGCCCTTTGCGTAAATCTGTCCTGCCCGGGGAGGGGCAACGTAGCGCTGCAAAACGAGGGCATGCGTATTTGCCGAACTCTCTTGCTCTACGATCATAGCGTAAACCTCACCTCGCAAATAAGTGCGAAGCTCATCGTTAAGCTTAAATCCATCAGGAAGAATATCCGGCGAGATTTCGGGAGCCAGAATGACTTGAGTAAGAGCCGACGCTCCATCAAACATTCCGAGGGTCTGCGTGCTTTCTTGGAGCGTTAAGCCTCGTAAGTCCATTTGCCGACACTGACTCATATCCTTAAACCAGTTTTCTACGTTGTCGGGATTATGAGCGACGATTCCATCAACATACTCAATCTGTTCTGGAGAAGATGTGAGAGGAGTCGCATCTTGCGGCTTCAGACGCTCGATATCGGGAACCACTTCCTCGATAACCATGTCCTCCACAGTGTCGCCAACCTCAGGAACACCCTCGACAAACTTAAGAAGCGGCCCTGCAGTCACAGCAGAGACAATACGCCTGTCCGAATTCCCATCCCCGATGCCGTTCTGCTTCTTGTAGGCGTCCCAGGCGGTTGTGATATCCGGCAGCCCCTCGGATTGGATGCCGTAGCCCGTGGCCGTGATGGTTTTCGACCCGGATTGGCCCTGGGCCTCCACGAGGTTCGCCACAACCACTTCTTCAAAAATCGGCGGCGTCTGACCGAGAGCTGGGATGGTTTCGGGCCATCCGAAGCGGTACACGTCCTCATCGCCGTCTTCGAACTCCTGAAGCAAAGTCCATTGCGGATCTGCCATAAAACTGAACAACGGCGTGCGCGCCGGATCGAGCACCTTCTGCTCGGTTTCATCGAAAACCGAAACCACGGCGGTAGGGACGCGGATCTCCACGACCATCCACCCGGAGAACTCGTCGCTCAAATTCTCGATGCGAGGATCCTTCGGAATGTGCTGGTTCGGAACCAGGTGTTTGGCATTCTCCGGATCCCATGCGGGCTCCACGACGCGGATGTTCAGATTCTGCGCGATGGATAGCTTGTTTTCCTTCACATCGCGGCCCGTGAACCATGCCAACGACGCCCCCGACGCCCCAATAGCCAGTGCGGCGGCGGACACGCCAGCGGCCTTCGCGAAGGTACGGCGAGAAAACGAGGGCCCCTTGTGTCCGCCCTCGCGCAAGTTATCGGTAGTCATGCTGGTTCTTTCCTTTCGTCAGGTAAGGGAGGGCGCGCAAGTCGGTGCGCGCTCCTCCCGGTGTTGCAGGCGATGCCGATTAGGCGTTCTGGGCGGTGTAGGCGGCCCAGGCGGCAGCAGCGGTGTCCAGACCCTCGGCCTGGATGCCATGGCCGATGACGTCGATCTGATCGGGGCCGGAGACGCCCTGGGGCTCGACCAGGTTGATGAGCGTCACGTCATCGAACACGGCCTTGGCGGTCTGGGAGTTCGCAGCGACCTTGGTGTTGTACAGGTAGGTGTGGGTGGTGTAGCCGTCGGCAACGACCGGCGTGCCGGACTCGGTCCAGCCCTCGTTCACGGTGTAGGTGAACAGCTCGTGGGAGGCGGCGGCCTCAGGGGCGCCGTCTTCGCCAACCACGGACACGTTGGCCGTGGGCACCTTGATCTGGCAGAACAGCCACGCCTCAACGTCGGATTCGTTCTTGATAACCGGGTCCTTGGCGATGGTCTGCAGGGGCACAACGTGCTCGGCGGCATCCGGGATCCCGTTCGTATCCGCGTCGGTGGTGTCCCAGTTCTCCTCAACCACAGTGATCTTGTCGGTCAGACCCGCGGAGATGTCGAACTTGTTCTCCTTGATATCCTGACCCGTGAAGTAGGCTCCCATCACGCCGGCGAATCCGAGCGCTCCCACAAGCGCGACGGACAAAACAGCTTTCGTGGGCTTGCTCTTCATCAGCTTCTGGATCTTGGACTTCTCCTTGGTTTCCATCTTTTTCTCTCCTTATTCGTCAGATGGCTTCTTGTCCGGAAGGGCGCACGACAGCACGAGCAGAAATGCCGTCACGCCGCCGATCGCCAGAAGCCACGCGACCCGGTTCTCCGTGAAGGAGATCAGGGCAGCGCCGAGGCCGGGAACAGACCCGACTGTCATCCCGAAAACGTCCTCGAACGCAACGGGGTTCAGATCCTCCGTTGCGTTGGCGTCGCCCTTCGTCGTGATGGTCTGGTTCTCGGGGTCGACGGACACCACGCGGTGCGTGCAGATGCGTCCCTCCCCTATGTCGAAGGCGGCCACGTCTCCCGGACGTAGGTCTGCGCCTGAGACACCTGTATCGACGAACGTCAGCGCGCCCGTCTGGATGGCGGGCTCCATCGAGCCCGTGAGAATGCCGTATGTTTGGATGCCGAACAGCTGCGGTCCGAACACAACGGCCGCAAGGAGAACAAGGACGCAAAGCTCCAACGTCAAAAGCTTTGACGCGACCGACTTGACCGCAGATGCGGCCCGCCTGGGAAACGAACGATTTTCAGACGTAGCAACGATGTCTTCGGATACAGGTGCACTAGCACCATCGGCGGCTACAGCTCCGCCTTGGCTCTGCTGAGTCATGAGCGTTCCTCGTTTTCCTGCGTCGCGCGCCTTACGGGTGGAAGCCGTTTAGCACGCGATTCTCTGGCGATATTTTTCTCTATTTTTCGGACGCATATCGCCTGTTCAGCGCCCTCTAATTGTTAGCCTAAAATTTGTAAAAAACTTTGCGCAACCCCTTTTTTGAAAAATTTTGAAAAAATTCTGAGAGCCATGATGCGGGCACATCTTTCAAGATGCGCCCGCTCACCTTACCCCTCAAGTCATATCATTGAGCAGCAGTTGCGGCGCGCTCACTGACGTTTCTGAGCCTGCTGAGGCGCCGGCGCGGCTTTTTTTACTTTCGCCGCCCCCGCTCGCGCCTCGACCTCATCGCTCTTGAGCGTCGCATTCTTGACTGTCTCTCTGGTAACGTATCCCTCAACTTCAACTTTTCTGCGCCCGCCGCCTCTGCTCTTCTCTTCCGCCGCCGTGACCATAGGCGCTTCCATCGCCGATGCCGCAGCCAGAGCAGATGCAAGCACGGCTGTCTGCGTCGCCGTTTCTTCATCAGTGCGCCGCGCCGAATGCTCGCGCGACTCACTCTCCTTCTCCTGGCGCCGAGATCCGAATGTCTCACGCATGCGCTGGAAAAATCCCTTGTTCTCCTGATTGCTCTCGACCATGTCTGGGCTTTCCGTTGAGGGCGGGATTTCGCTTTCCTGGAGTGTTTTCGAGATGTAGGTGAACTCATTTTGGAACTCGACGGTACCGGGGTTCGGGTGGTTGGCGTACGCGCCAAGCATTTCGTTCATACGCGACGCCGCTTCCTCGCCCTCAACGATACTTCCGTATTTCAGAGACACAATTTCACGGCCATTGTCATCAATAAAATAGTCTTCGCCATTTCTGGCAGCCAATCGTGTATACAACTGCGGATTCTCGCCCGTCTGAACAAGGATGTTATCGCCTACGTGCATATAGGCCGTCTGACCGCGCCTTTGCGTCTCCACCGTGGCACTAGCAGCATCAATCGCCTCTAGATTCTCCTCGCCAAGCACGTCCTTCGCATTTCGACGACGAGAAGAAGTGATATAGGCCTCCGCTGTCATCTCGCCGACCATTGCTTCTGCCGCGGCTTCCAAAAGACGGCTGCTCAGATCATCGAGATTTTCTTTAGTAGTGATTGTTTTGTCTCTCGGGGCAACGACGCCTAGTTCCACATCGACATCACCAGAGGAGATCGTCATTTCCAAAGCGAGCACGTCTTTTGACGGTGCAATATCGTCCATAACCCATCCCGCAGGCAACGTTTCATCGAGGGATCGTGCCAGGCGCCCTTTGAGATCGATCATATCATCCGAAGCCTGCACGACATAGGTTCCCGTTGGCGTCTGCACTTCTGCCGCAGCAGCGGGCGCAGACACGACGGTCCATGCTAAGGCACCCACAACGGCCGCCTTAATCCTATCCGCAAGCGCCGGCTCTTCGTATCTGACTACGCCCTCCCGATGCTGAAGCACGTCGCTTTCAGTCAAGCTTTCCTCGATTTGCGCAGTCTGCTCAGAGCGTAATTGCTCATTAGCCTTTTCAATGACCTTCATGGCATCAATCGCTGTAGGGGCTTCCTCAACTGCAGCGACCGTCACAGGCACACCCCTTCCTTCGGCCTTGTCAATGACGGAGGAGCGGCGTATAATTCCATTTAGCGGAAGGCCTGCTTCCCCACTCGGCAATTGGAGCCGCGTCTGGGTTGCCAGCTCTTCCGTTTTTTCTTTATCCACGTAGAGCAGCTTTTCCTGTTCAATGGCGGATTGCAAGAAATTGTTGGCATTCCTCTTCCCGTAAATGCTTGCAAGCCTATTCGCATCAACAGTCTCTAGCTCATAGCTTACCTTCTCGTTTGGACGAATGATCGCCATCAACGGCTCACTCTCGTTGTTCACATATGGCAAGATCATGACGATAGATTCCGGATTGGTAGAGCCGTTAAGCCCCTCTGTCACTATCGCAGGTGCAGCAAGCAACTCAGGAAGCCGGCTGAGATCGTCTTGAGTCAATCCATGATGATGCTTGCTGTCGTCTCTAGGGCTGATAACAGACATCGCATGACGTTTGTTCATGTAGATGCCGCGTTGACTCATCCCCATAGCAATCAACACTCCCGGGGTAGGAGATACATAGATGCTCTCACGAGGACGCGGCCGAATTCCGCGGGAGTATTCATCGAACAAGCTGTCCAGATCCAATTCGAATTGCGCTCGGCCAGATAATGGCTCGAAGACTCCAGGGATGCGAGGCGGGATCAGGTCGTCTTCCTTGGCAAGCGATTTGCTAGCATCGTAGATAATTGCTTCGAAGGTAGTTCCCTCAGGCGGCTTGAATTCAAGGCCGGCCATTTTTATAGTACAGGCTTCAAGCACGAGGCGTACATCATCGTTGTCCACTGCCCATGTAGTTGCACCAGGAATCGGCTCATCCATGATGACGACCTGTTTACGGTCCGGATGAATTTCGGCATAGATTTCGCCATTTTGATCCATCAATCGCCCGACTCCAGCGGGCGTCACTTCCCAGCCCCATTCGTCATTCATAAGGATGGATTCGAAAGATCGCCACCCGGATTGCTGCGGCTTGACATCAGCAGCCGGGAATTCCTTCTGGAACCCCTCGTAATCGTTAAGCGCTTCTGCGCTGTAGCGGCCACCGGCACGGAACATCCTCATGGCGTACTCGCGGGCCTCCTCGAAGCTGGCAATGCCGTTGCTGGCCTGAAAAGCATTATCGTTGTCGTAGGCCACCCTAACGGACCAGCCGTCATCCCCCAATTTGAGATTCGCCACATAGGCATGCTCGGATTCCTCATCGCCGACGGCGACAGCCACCATCTGATACTCTTGCCCGGGAATATCCTCGAAGATGTCGCTTCGCTCTGTGTCGAGTGTCCTCATCGATTCCAGATAGGCTTCCCGTTCCACCAGGTATGCGTGTTGAGCCTCCGAATTCCCCTCCGCAAATCCGACGTACTCCTGACGGTTCCTCATGAAACCATCAAGGACAGTCTCCATACCATTCGGCCAATCGTACAAAAGGTCATTATTTCGTCCAGCAGCAGTTGAAATCCAAGCCGCATTCTCTGGGTTGTACTCGGTTAACACCTCCTCAAGATCTCCACCCCAAGCCTGAACAATCTGTCCCCGCTCCCCGTTTCCTTGCGGATTGTAGTAGAGCGCCTCCCACTGACCGTCGGGATAGATTCTGACGTACTCGACGTCAGGGTCGAACCCATATTTCGCCATGATTTGCTCGGCAGTCATCTTCGCACCTTCATCCCTCGCCCATGCCTCAGGATATGGATCTGGGGCTACTTCACCATGGACATAAGGTGCCAGAACCTCGGGCGCGAGCCCCAGAGCGCTTCCCAGAGAAGCCATGCCGGCTTCTCTCGCCCGATCGAACGTCGGGAACGAGCTTTTAGGCGAGAGATCGGGCCGCTGCTCCCCATTCAGCTCCACAATCGCAACAAAGGAGCCTGCAGGAGACATCTCAATACCGCACGCCGCGCTAGGCTCGTTGCTTTCGTTATTTCCAGCAACGTATACAGGGAACTCCCATCCTTCGCGCCCGTTAATGTACCAACGGCTCCGCTTGGGATCGATGCGTAGTCCCTCGTTCGTTCCCTTCGGCTCTTCGCTTCCAAACGAGATGCCCTTAGATTCCTCTCGCGACATCGCGGCGTTGTGCGCATAAAGATCCCCGAAGTCTTCCTTCGCGCCCCTTTCGATATCGGCGATTTCCTCTTCAGTGAGATCGTCAGCATCACGTGATGAGCTTATGTACTCGGATACCACCGCAGCCATCGCCCGGTTCTTCTCATCGTTGCTGATCGCGCCGTTTCGATAGTCGAGGGCTATCTCCTCATCGACCTCGCCGACATTTTGATACGCAGCGGCGCTGACCGGTTCCATGTCGTAGCCGATGAGGATGTTACCCGATGCCGTCAATCCGGTCACCAGATGGCTCTCCCGGGTGTCCCGATCCATTGCGACACTCCCGACCTTCCAGGTAAGCTGCTCGCCCTGCGGCCCTGCCAGCGCATCGCGCTCAGCCTTCTCCCTTATCTCGGCCAGAACTTCCTGCAGCTCCTCTTCAGTAATGCTTCCGGAGCGGATATCGCCCATCACCCGATCCGGTACCTGACCGCCGTACTCGAACATATCAGGGGAGGCTACATAAGCGTCGGCTCCCAAGAGAAGACGACCGTCCTCGGTCACATCCATGACCACGAAGGCGTAGCCCGACTGTAGACCGATAGCGATGCTGCCCACCTTCCAAGGGCCCTTATCCTCATTGCTCGTTTTCTCCGATCGAATCTCTTCGGAAGGTTTGGCCAACTGCTCCCTGGCAAGATCCTCAATTCGGGACTCCCCCACCTCGGGACGCCCAGTCGCCTCAGCGAGGGCGCGGGCCAAAGCCGTACCGTCATCGCGCCCTTGACGGTAGCTCTCAACAAGAGCCTCATCGATCTGACCGCCCGGCTCGAACATATCGGAATCGTATATCGATAGATCCGCGCCGAGGCGCAGCCTGCCGTCCTCCGTAACCGCAAGAACCACGTAGGGCATGCCCGTAGTGCGCCCGACAGCAATGCTTCCAGGCTTCCACTCCAGTTGTTTCACTTTCGACTCTTGCAACTCATCACTCAAGTTAAAATTACCGAAGTTATCAGGTGCAGACGCCAGAGCTGCCGCCGCATCGCGATTGGCCGCAAGTATTTCGCTCACCCTTGCGGTCGGGAATTTGGCGCCTTCGAGAACCGATTCCAAGGTTTCAGCGTCAGCCCAATCAGAATCTTTGTAGCTTCTCCCCGGAAAAGCAGCCTCAACCGCCGCCGAAACCACGGCCCAGTCTTCTTCATAGGGTTCATAGTCCGGATCGTCGGCATTTGGGCCCATAGGCCTTGCGTCCCAGTCGTAGATCACACGCACCGTCGCCTTCTGATCCGGTATCTCCGTGTCGACTAAGACATCAACGGCACCGACCAAATGTCCCTCCGGCACCGGCTCCGCGAAGATCGCCCAGGGTCTCGCGATCCTGTTTAGGCGCTCCATTTCCTCTGCGAGGGTTTTTTCTTCAGCGTCACGGTACTCCACCAAATCCAGAAGGTCACCTGCTCTCGTCATGCCCATCGACCGTATCAGCTCTTCGCCCGAGATGCCCCGCTCGCGTAGCTTGCACTCGACGTACAGCCGAACCTCTTCCGGCTGACGCTCCATGACGATACTTTTGTCAGCATTCTCCCAGTCTTCAACGAACATGCGCATATTCTCGTCGTAGAGCGTTTCGGGGTGTTGCCAGTCAAGTTCAGCGAACACTCGCTCGGCCATCCGCTTGCTCCCACTGCATGCTTCCAGGATTCGTGCGTAGGTGTAGACATGCTCTGGATCCATATCTTTGACTCGAACGTATCCGTTTTCGTCAGCCTCGATTCGATCCTCCCATGCCGCATTAGCGATGTAGGCGATGTCAGTCTCTGCGTCGCTCCCTCGCTCCTCGAACGCGTATGGGTTTTTGTAGACATAGCCGTTATTCGTGGGCTCGCCTATCACCAGGAAGTCGCCTCTCCAGTCTTCCTCGAGACTGCCGTATGCACTGTATCCTTGCACTCGTGCCTGAATACCATTCTCCACAGCACGTGTAATCGGCGACGCAATTAGACTCACAGGGGCATTGGGCACTTCTGCAAGCGCCTCGGAAATGGACAGTCCCTCCTGATAGCTTAGCACAGGCTGCAATTCCTCAATCTCAGTGACACCCGTCCCCTCACGATACTCGGAAGCGGAATACGGTGTTCCGTCGTTCTTGAAACCCCATGGCGTTATTTCCCTAAATCCCCATTTAACCCACGGAGCATCTTGTGCATGCCGAGCCACAGCGTTGAAAATGAGCGGGAGATCTTCTACCGCTGGTCGATCAAGCGCTTCCGAGTGCCCGTAAGGGTGTCGTTTTTCGGAATCGTAGATCACGTAATAGCTCGTTTCCGAACTTGGTGTTCGATCAACGCTCACCTCGGCAATTCCGAGGCTGTAGGTTGTTTCGGGGATCTCCGCGAATACGATGGCACGATCGATTTCATGCACACGTCGGTTCAGCTCTTCGAGTACATCGGGAACAGCGCTTGGAGGTTCTTCGCCGCGACCCATGGCCGCGTCCTCCATCATCTCGCGCACCTCTTGCTCGTTCAGTACCGGCTCGTCCCCAGGCAGACCTTCTGTGAGATCCTCCATGAACCGTTCCGCCTCATCGCGTGCTTCAGCCTCAAGAGACGATTCGCTCCTTCTCGTAAGCTCGCTATTCTGCTCAGCAACAAACTCGTTGATCCTCTGTTCGTAGTTATCTATGTCTGCAGCGGAAATCCATTCGGGCGCGTATGCTTCGGGGATCTCGGCGAGCAAACGTCGCATGTAGGCAATTTGCGAGCCAGGGCCGTCGCTGTCCCAAATCTGGCGCAGTGCGCCGATTCCGCCCTCTCCTAGGACATAATCAAAGTCGCCCTTCATGCGAGAGAGCATACGATACTGCGTGGCATAGGGCTCACTCGGCGCGGGGATATACGGGCGCGCAACTGTCTGCTCGATATCGCGAGGCACTTGCGTGTCAGCTATGCCGATCTTCTCGCGGGCTTCCTTGGCCGCATCGGCAATTTCCTCGTCATCGTAAAATGTCAGGTTCAACTCATCGCCTGAATAAGCATCGATATATCCGCCGTCTCCAAGCGTCACGTCGTGATCGTGCCCGTAAGTCTTGATATCGAAATCAATGTCGATGAGCTCATCGTAGCCCCTCTTATCCTCACTGAGCTCCCCCGCCTCGGCCTGAGCGTCGTAAAACGTGCGACCCCATTTTTCCTCCTTGCTCATCGTCGCAAGATCATAGGCATCGATGTTGGGGAAGTCGTATGCGTAGAAAGGGATCTCCTCCACACCAGCAATGGCGCCTGCGACATCCAAGTAAGTCGGATCCGCCTGCTCGTTAATTAGGGCTCGAACTCGCTCGTAATCGTTTGCGTTAGCGTTAAGCCTTGTCGCAGCCATAATCAACAGGCCATTCAGGGCTTCTACTCGTTCGTAAGAATGCGCTGTTGCGTCTATCCCTAGCCGATCAAGCACCCCGCCGTCTTCTATTTCAACGATCTCGTAATCGTGTTTCTCCCCGAGAGTCGCCGCATCCTCAAGGTCAAGCGCCTCGGTCGGATTCATCGGGAGCGTTGCCTTGAATTCTTCGCCGTTATATAGTGATCGAGCGACGATGGACACCTTTTGCCAATCTTCCAGCACCTCGGGAAGTGAGGCATTCCCGAGATCGTCGTTCATTGCACCGCGGTCGTAAGACTCTATGTCGGGCCAATCAACCGACAGTTCAAGATAGCCTTCATCATAGAGCCTTACGTCATCGCTGTTACTGCGGCCGTATAGTTCCAGATCGTAGTTGTAGTGAGCGATAGTAGGAACCCGATAATTCGACTCATACCAGCTACGCCCATATTTTTCGATACTGCTTAAAGGCGACGGCCATCCTGCCTCCGGCGTATAATAATCGTATGCGTGCCACTGCTCGATTTCGTTCGCCTGCATGAGCACATTCGCAGCTGTCTGGAACCTGCCTTGTTCGCTCACGCTTACCAAATTGTCCCAATACAACTCTGCTGCCTCGCGCTGCTCATCTGTTAATCCGACGGCGAGACTGGCGAGATCGTTTAGCATGTCGGCGTCCGCTCCTAAGTCCTCCGAAATTAGAGGTAGATCCGAGTTTACGAAAGCAACCTCCGCCTCAGAGGGCGCTTCAATGCCAAAGCTCTCCTGCACCATTGAGGTCATCCGCCCGCGATCCATTGGAATACTCACATCAAGCGTGTGACCGTCGACATCAAGAACCATTACTGCAATCACTTGTTCGTCCATGTTGCTTCTCCCTTATTTCCTCACAGAGCGCGTTTTTTGCGCACGTCGTCCAACCGCAGCTGCTGCAGCTGCCGCTTCTCTGGCTTCGATTTCATCTTTTGTCGGATTCGCCTCGGCCCGCGGATTCTCTTTCGGGGTCATCTCCCCCTCATAGCGAACACGATTCGGTTCCCTTCCAAGAACGCACCTTGCGATCTCGTCGTTTCTCAAAACTGCTTCGGGGACCTCGCCCGGCTCAACGTCGGCTCTTAAGCTCCCGTCAACTCCGCTCGCATTCTTGTATTGTCTTTTATTCCCCCTCTTCTCGGTGATTGCCCCTTCGAGTGCGCGCCCATATCTCTCCGATACTGAGCGCTGCATCACCTCTTCGCCATCACCTTCCAGCCCCCATCTCACCTGCCGATCATCCACTTGCATTGCAAGTTCGCGAGCACAGTAGTACTGCATGCCTGAAGTGAGAGCATGTGTTGAATCAGCTTTATCCCGGTAGGCCAGATGCATTTCGCGTGCCGCATCTGAGATAGGAGCCCTGCGCGGATCCCCGCCAGCTGCCTCTCTTAACGAGGCATCCAGCATCTGGATCACTGTCCCCCCATGCATCTTCCGAGACCAATCGAACGTATTTGGATCAAATCCGAGTGCCGTCACTTGCGATGACAACTTCTCGGATCTCGCGAAATCGAGCGCTACCCCAGTGACCGTCGGCATCATGTCCCCGGAGAAAACTGACGCATGCATCTTTCCGTCACGTGCCAGAATTTCCACCACGCGGCCATCATCCTGCATGAGCCATTCGGCCGCCGTGGCCCTCGATTTCGGAACCAGGATGTGCGCGCAAGCCGCCTCAGCCATATTCCCGTAAGTTGCATCCAGGTATGCTGCGATTTGCCACGCATAGTCCGAGCACACTTCCGCAATGACGGCAGCGCCCTTCCCAACGGCGACCATATCTCCACCGGTCTCCGTTACATAGGCCACGTCCGCATCTCCGATGTCGAAAGCGGGCTCCTCACCAGCGCGCACTATAGCAGCGTAAAGAGCGCTCTTATAGATCAGAGATCGCTCCGCCTCGGTCGGTTCACGCCGCATCCTCCCGAACACTGCCATAGCGCGCTTATTCGCCATATCCGAGAGCCAGCTGACGGCTGGCGCAATCCCATTCAGCTCATAGGCTGAGGGACGCTCAAAAGTCATAGCCGATATCGTGTCTGCATGCTTTGCGATAATCGACCAATCCCTCAAGGGAGCGGGAGGTGCAAGTGGGTTTCCCTCCTTGTCAGTTCCTGGCTCAATCTGGGATTGATCGAAAAGGTATAGATGCTTTCCTGGAACGGTGACATCCTGTCCCAAAATACCGTGCTCGCCCTTTTTCACCTTCCACCGATCTGAACTCCATTCAGCGAAGGGGCGAATCTCACCAGCTTCGGGTCTTTCAGCCCAGGCGCACATGGCACTAGTGAACGGGAGGTTCGTATGACGTCCGTAGAACGTCAAAAACTCTTCCCATGACTTTCCGCTTGAGGTCGCGCTCTTGAGCGCTTCTGCGAGGTTTTTTCGCATTTCTTTGTAACCGTTGGTTCCACCTGTCATTGAGCTCACCCCCTACACGCCAACAAGCTCGCGAGCCCAGGATCCGGACTGAAGCATGCAGAAGGCCAAAGCGATGTAGAGCGGGAAGCACCCGAGGAGGTTCGCGGTCCAGTTGATAGTCCCCTCGGCTGTGATCGCGTCGTCCATGGGAGGAATGGCCATAGAGCCCATTCCGTGGATGATTTGCGAGAAACAGCCCAAAAGCAGGATCATAACTAAGCCGGCCAATATGGTCGCAAGCCACCTTTTCAGAAAGCCCGTCCCCATCACGCGCCCGGACTCACTGGTGAGCGTCGCCAGAGGGATTGGAGCTAGCGCAGTATAGATGTAGATCTGGAACCCGCGGACAATGATCGAGGCCTGCGTGATGAGCATCACGAAGAACGCCAAGATCACGACGATGATCGACGCCAGTGCGAGCGACAAGAGAACGCCTGCGTTTTCGACGGAATCCGGCACTGTCTGAAGCGATGCCACTGCCTCTATGTCGTTTCCGATAGCCGAAATCACGCCCGCCGCAATGTTGTAGCACCAAGCCATGATCGTCCACGAGTTCTCGATCACGACAGAAGTGCCCGCAAAGGCCAGAAACGTCACTACCAACTGCCAAGTATCGATTCCCGTCTCGCCCTTGCCCGCATCTCCCAGGATCTTCCCAAGACCGATGGTGAAGAAGATGACGAGCATGAGCATCGCTATAGGGATGATAAATTGTTCCTGGATATGGTGAAGCCAGTCGTAGATTGAGCTTCCGCCGTTGTTGATGCCGAACATGTATCGGAACTGGTTTCCCAACATATTCGAGTCGATGCAGCTGTTGAGCATCGTCTCAGCCAGGCCGAACGTCGCGTTGCAGAATCCTCTGATCATGTCAGGAATCCAGCTCACCACGCCGTCGATGGCAAAATCGAGGGCGCTAATTCCTCCCACAATTGCCGCGCCGATGCCGATGATCGGTATGAGAATCGGCAGAGCCTCAGCGTCGTCGGGCGTTGCGGCGATGGCTAGCGTGACGGCGATTACCAGCACCAGCGCCGCGATGGCCGCCTTGTGATGAGATGCCCAATGCGCCGCACGCTCTGTTGCGGGCAAAGCCATATAAGCCTCACGATAGGCGCGCTTTTTCTCGGTCATCCAAAGCGGTTCGCCCGTCGCGAATTTCCAGAACAGCGACTTCTTTCCTGTTGCTTCCATAACTCCCTCCTTTCTCAAACTGCCAAGACTGCCGAAATGAGCACTTTGGCGAGAATCGTTACGATTACTGTGGCGACGAACAGCACAAGAATGGCCTTGTAGGCGTCTTCGGTCTCAAGTCGCGTTTCCTTTAGCCATTCGATGAGGGGCTGCCCATCTCGTCGCTGCGGCCCCTGAAACTTGATGAAGCTCATCTCTGCCTCCCGACCTCGAACGCCTTTTCCTCGGTGCTGTAGACGATGCCCACCGAGGGCGTCAGGCTGGCATCGAGCATTACCGAAAAGCTGACTTTCCCCTGAGCCTCATCGATGGTTACCGTCTGCTCCCAGGTCGCCGTTGTTGCTTGCGGGTAGACCGTCCTGCAGTACTCCGTTAGCGCGCGATCCAGTCCCTCAACATCCCCGTTGATAAACCCAAGCATCTGTTCAGAGAATCCTTCGGATTTCACCGAAGTGGCCTTGTCGCGGCGAAGATAGCTGTCCGCACCTGTAAACCCATCAGATGTCACAGTCCAGATGACCTCACCTGCCGCATCCGACGACTTGCCGATGGTGACAATCTGGCCGCCCTTAGTGGTCTGCATGGCGAGTGTCGTGAGCGTTACCACGGCGCCCGCCGTGTTCTGCTGCGTCGTCGATAAGGCCGTGATCGCGAAGGCCACCGGTTCCGAGTCTCCTGTTGCCGAGTGCTCCTGGTACCAGCAGTCCCCGAACTCGACTGAATGCGCCGAGTCGAAAGTGGTCCATGCGTTCGAGCGGAGCAAATCGACCGCATCGAGCGTTTCCTGGTCGTAGCCCGATATGATCTCGGCCATCTGTTCATCGGGTTCGATTGGCCGCGCGCTGCTCTCGCCAGGCTGCTCCTCATCTCCCCCATCCCCATCTGCCGTCGTCTGCTGCTCGGTTGCGGCCTGCTCTTCAGAGGGCTCGGTGTGGGAATGGAGCGCATTGCAGCGCGTGACCACTACCGCAACAACCAGAAGCGCCACGGCTATCGCGAGGATCTTCTTTCCGGCGCCATTGTTTTTCCCTTTAGCCATACGACCTTCCTTTCTCTTTTCGTGAATCAGTAGAATTGCAATGCGTAAGTGAATGTGGACAGCGAGTTTCCGTACCTCACGACGTCGCCCGTGTGAGGCGCGTGAATGTACTCGCCGTTCCCGACATAGATGGCGACGTGGTGGGAGTTCCACAGCACATCCCCGGGCCGCGCCTGGAATACGGGCACCTTTTTCAGCGCTGCCGCTACTTGCGTATAAGTGGTGCGCGTGATTTCAATGCCCGCTTGGCGGTAGCACCACTGCGTAAGACCGGAGCAATCAAGCCCCACAAACGGAGTTGTGCCTCCCCATACATACGGGACACCGAGCTGCTTCTTTGCTGCAGCGATGACCGCCGCTCCCACACCCTCACCCTCTCCTGAGGTGTAGGCGTAGTAGCGCATGACATAATCGGCATGCTCTGGCGTGCCCTTCGCGCCTGCCGGCATCACGGTCTGCGAGTAGGTCTTAGATCTCTCTAACGTCCATTCCTTGTAACCATGACGCACATTCCAGTTGTAATAGCCCTGCGCCCCGTAGTTGTAGCCCTGGACGACAAGCTTGACCTTATCGATCTCCCAAGGCTCTATGCCACCCAGATACTCGCTCCATAGATCGAGGTTCTGTTTCATCTCGGCGACACCAGCGTATATCGACGCCTCTGGCGTGCATGGGGTCAGGCCATACGGCCCACCGCCGACCGTGATCCAGCTTCCATAGGCGCCCTCGCAGGCCTGCATGATGTCCTGGCGCTTGACACCGCCGGGCCAGCAAACAACATCCAGGCTTCCACCCGATTCCTGCGCCATCATCGCAAGGGCGAGGTCGGCCCATTTCGTGTCACCGAGGATCGCTGTGCAGGCCTCGTTGACCACGGGCCGCCATATTTCGCATGCCTCTGGCAGAAGCTCGTTGACGGCCTCGGGCCGCTCCGTCGCCTCATCGGCGACAGTCACAAGCCCTATGACCATCATAAGAAAGAGCCCGCAGGCGAGGATAACAGGCAACGCCGCGATAGAGACCGCGCCGACGCCCTTTGCCGCGAATGTGGCAGCACGCGACGCCCTCACTGCCCTTCGTGTCCGAATAGCGGTCGCTGCGGCTTCGGCTTTGTGCACCTTTGCGATCATCTTCACTTTACGCCGCTGCTTTAGAGCCTCTCGGGCCTTTACCCTTCTGAATGCGCCTTGCTTCCTCTTCCTCTCAGCGACATCCACAGCTCCGCCTCGACCCAAGCCAGCCTCATCGTTGTAGCTCAGCCTCGATGATGGGCGAGTCGCGCCTCCACCGGCGACTTTCGAGCTCTCGACGGGCTTGGGCCCGTAGCTTGTCCTTTGAGCGGGGGCAGGTTCGGACTTTAAGGTATCGCTCTTGCGGCGCGCATTTAATCCTTCACCCCTCGTGACTCCTCCCCGTGCGAGACGGCGCCCTACGCTGAATGCGGCCACCGACCGACGCACGGCGTCCGCGCCGGGGCTCTGCTCATCGCCCTCGCCAACAAGCGACTCGATTTCCCGCGCCACAGCGAGTCGGTCGCGGCGGCTCATCTTCCCTATTGCCGTCCGTGTCTGCTCGTCCATCGCTTCCTCGCCCATCTTTCGGGCGCGGTGACGCATACGCACGGAGCTTCCACTTCGCAACTTGTCCGCACGCGTTCTCCCCTCAATCGGGCGCGATGCGCCCGAGCGTCCCGGACCCTCGCTCAGAAGGTGCCGGGAGGCTCTGGATTCATCTTCGTGCCGAAGTTGGGGAATGTCCTTCATGCCTACTTCTCCCCCTCGAAAGTCACCGCGCTCGCCGCAGTCGCGGCCGTGCGCTTATTGGCGTTGGGGTCGGTGTTGAACATCTCGTAGAGCTCTTTATCCCATTTGGGGTCTATCCATGCGTTGAACGGAATCTTCATACCCGCCGCAGACACCAGCCCACGGCCTTTGTTATCGCCGCGAACGTCGATGATGTCCTTCTGCGTGGGAGAGAGCCGGAAATACTCAGCGACATACTCAGCATTGAGGTTTTGCATGGGCAGGAAAACGTGCATGCCTGTGTTCTCATACATCTTCTTCCCAATGGGGTGCTCAAGCATCGTTATCGGGTGCTGCGTAACACAAACCATGTGCAGGCCCCACTTGCGCATCTCGGCGTAGAACTCATTGAGCATTCGAGCCGCAGGCTCGTTCTCGAGGAGGATCTGGACCTCTTCCATGAAAAGATAGGTGGGCTTGCCAGCCGCGTTATTGGCGAAGGTCGCGTTACGGACGTGCTGCAGCATCGACAGCATCGCCATGACTTCAAGGCTCTTACCCAGCTCTGAGCAGTCATAGATAGTCAGATGCGGTGCGTCCACGACGTTCGTCTGTCCGTTGAAAGAATTCGCGAGACCGTCAATAAATGACTCGAAAGCCAGAGCGATCTCCTCGGCCTCCGTCTCGGGCTGTTCATCCAACGCCCTCGCAAAGTCGCTCAACGTTGGACGCGTCGTCTTACCGAGATGCGGCTGGAACACAATGCGCAAACAGCGGTCCACCACTGCCTCGTGCCGCTTGGTTAGCGCCCCGTCGAGCACATCCTGGGCCAGGGCTTTGAAGAAATCGGCGTTTCGCGACACCTCGGTCATCGTCAGCTCACCCTCACGCGTGTTAAGATCGAAGGGATTTAGACGCCATTTGCCGTCGGGGCTGAACTTATAGATCGGCGCATCGAGCGCGTGGGCGAGCGGGGCGTATTCTCCATGCTGGTCGAACACGAATATCTGAGGCGCAGCAGGATCGGCGCAGCGTGCGTACTCGGAATCCTCTTCCTCAACCGTTCGCGGCCACGAGGCGACGAGATGGCCGATTATCGTGTTCAGCAGCATACCCTTGCCGTAGCCGGTCATGCCGAACACCATCGTGTGTGGACTACCGAGCTCATCAGGAGAGATGAACAGCGGCGCCAATGTCGATGCGTGCTGGACGAAGAAATAGGAGTTTCGCGGGTCGTGGAACACCGATTCGCTTGTCCACGGCATCATAATGGCGCTTTCGGCGGTCGTTAGAGATCGCATCCTGTCAAGCATGAACGTGTCAGCTACAGGTTGAGCGCTCTTCCAGAGCTCTTCCTGGTAAAGAGGAACCTGCGCCACCGACAGCGAGAACACCTGCGCCTCATCGAGAACCATTGACGTGAAACGACGCATATCCGCCGGCGTTTTTGCGTAGATCGTGATGAGGCCCTGGAACCAACTCACCTGCTGGTCGTCTTCGATCAGGAAGCTGCGGAGCTCCTTGCCGTCTGCCTCCTTGTCCTCCATGGCGGGGGGAAGAATAGTGGGATCCATTCCCTGGCGCGACATCTTTGATTGCAACGTCACGATCTCTCCCTGCACCGCGTTGATATTTTGCTGCACAGCGCGGATGATGTCCCCCTTCGGCTGAGGGAAGAACGTGAGCGATATGTTCATGGGCACGGGCAGAGCGCGGATGCGCCTGATAGCCGCATCCGACAACTCGCTTCCGAAGTCGGCGATGTGGAGCGTCTTCACGTACCAGTTCGGCGTAACGATCGTTCGACGCAGTGTCGCATCGTTTTCTGGGTAGGCAGCGTAGTCTGGGGCGACGGTAACTCGCGCACGGTCCTTAGCTCCCATGTTTTCGAACGAGAACGTGAACGGATCTTCCGGCCCGCGCAGCAAGTCGTGGAAGACTCGCATACGTGCATCGCCATCCAATGATTCAGTTTTGACCTGCATGCGGGCAAGATGCGCTGCGACATTCTCCCTCATCGTCGCGAGAAGATTCTCTGCCGCAGCCTCGTCCTCTGCGGGGGTGGAGAAACTTATGAGGTTGATCCTCCGGATTTCCGTCCGCCCCTCAACCTGCTTGCGCTTGATAAGGTTGTTGTAATGGCGCGACACTTTGGCGTCCGCCCCTTCGACGGGGAGGAGCTGAGCTGCGGCGGTTTGCGCATCTCGCGTTTCCGGCATATTGAGCAGGTTGATTTGATACGCAGAGCCTGCCGGGAATACCGAATGCAGCTGGCACATCTTGTCGTAAGTCTCATCGCGCTGCTCGCGGCGCTCCTGATCGTAGGCCGTGTCGCCGAACACGAGCGTTCGCGACCACCTCCCTCGCTCGTCGCGCGCGAGCCCTGTGACCGTCATCATCTCGAAGGCGACGAGGTCGTTAGTGCATTCGGCCATAGAGCCGCCGGCAATGCGCTCCATCCGCTCGCGCAAGCTCTTCTTGGCTTTCTTTCCGCGAGGCAGCTCGGCGCTTTCGCGTTCCTCTGCCCGCACATGACCGCAATGGGGGCAAAACGATGCATCCGATGGCAGAGGGCACCCGCAATGAGCGCACACCTGAATCTCATCCCTAGGCCTCTCGGACGCGGGACTCATAACCTTTTTGCTTTTCTTCTTTGATTTGAGCACGGGTCAGTTCACTCCCTTCAGGCTCGTAGCTCTCCCATTTCGAGACAATGCAGTTGCCTCGCCGATCCATTGCCTTCCCGCGTATTAGGAACTTCTCCAAGGGCATCCCCCACACGGGGAACCATCCGCAGGCTATGGCGGGGACAGCGAAAATAACCGCCGCAAACCCAGTGAGCTCTAGCGGGAGCCCCAGGCACCATACGAGCAGCCAGGAACCCAGTGCGATACATGGCACTGCAGCTACGATGGAGCCGATTTGACGGGCGGTCATGCCATTGCGCTTGCGCTTGAAGTTGTAGAGGTCTTGGTGGATCTTTATCGAGGCCATGGGTTATCCCGCCTGATAGTTCATGTCGATTCCCTGCACCATTACGGCAGCGGCGGCGAAGGCGACACCCGCCGAGATACCGCCCATCATCGACTTCTCAGCAAGACCGCCCTGCTGGTCGCCGAACTTATTGATACCCCACATGACCAGGGCGAATACGAATGCAAGGCCCGAGAGTACACCGAGCACGAAGATGATCGCTCCTTTGGCTTCATTTGGCATTTCAGTCTCCAATCAGTAACTTGAGAGGAACACCGAAGCCACACGGGCCCATTTTGGGGTACAATGCTGCGGTGGCCTGAGGGCCACCAGAAGACTGGATGGGCGTTCGTGTATGGCTCCTGTCCCAGTTTTTCCTGCGTAAGGGGTTGGCGGTTCTGCGTGATGCGCGGCCTTGGCATCGCAAGATGCGGTTGTGGAACGCCGCCGCGGGCATGTGCAACCGCCGCCCCGATCTTTCTTCCCGGAGGTCCTCTCCTTAATCCAGCCATCTCAATCAATCCTCCTCGGGTTGTTTTTCTTCAGTATTCGCCGAAGCAATTTGCCTCTGCGCTATGTATCTCACGGGATCGAACGGCTCTCTGCATCGTGCTATTCCGCAGTCTTCTGGTCTCGGATGTGACGAATAGACGTATGGGTAATATGGGTGTTGGGAGGTCGGGTATTTCGTGTCCTCAATCACACGCGCGCCTTGTATAAACACGAGCATCTTCGTGTTCTCCATCTGGCGCAGCTGAGCGGCGCTCCTCACCTTGCGCCCTGTGGCCTGAATCGATTCGCTGATAGACTGCGGCCCGACGCCCACGCCTCCGTTAAATGAGCGATTGGTGATGCGCGAATAGATCGTCTCATCACCGATCGTCTCCGAGAACTCTTTCAGCGTGTTCACGTCGTGGCCGCCCAAAAACATCTGAGTCGTACAGTTGTTGATGATCGTCTGCGCCTCCTTTTCGCCGTAGACGACCTCAATCTGAGAACGTGATTGCACATAGAGGGATATGGACATGTTCCGGCTTCGCACAACGGCCATGGCTCGTGTCATGATTGGGATCTTGCCAACATTTGCGAACTCATCGAGCGAGAACCGGACATGCCGCGTAAGCTTTCCCTTGTTGTGATACGCCTTGTCCAAGAGAAGATCGATGGTCTGATAGACGATCAGCGCTGTCAGAAAGTCGTAGGGGCTGTCGGTGTCTTTTGTGATGATGTACATTCCCTGGCGCCTGCCTGCCTCGCCGAACTCTGTGAGGCGCATCTCGTCTTTCGCGAGCATCTTCTTTACGTCTGGTGCCAAGAGCGAAACAAACGCGGTTTGGCAGGTTATAATTACCGATTGCACCGTCTCGGGAGCGCCCGACGTGAATGCATAGAAACAGTGAAGCGCAAGAGAGTTCGATCTCGCATGCGGCACTCGCGCTGGATCAGCGCGCCACGCCTCGCGTTTGCGCCGCGTTCCCCCAAAAAGCGACTTTACGCCCGTCGATTGCGCATCCTCGTCGAACACCTCGCCTTTTTCCCATCGACGCATGAGATACCCCAAAGGCGACATTTGATCCATGCCGCCCTCTTCGGGCAGCGCCATGTTGAGCAGGCGAGCTACGGTGTTCAGATTTCGATCCTCATTGGCGTACCACTCGTAGGCAGCAGCCGCGAGCGACAGGAAGGCAAGACGCTTGCATTCCTCCCAAAAGGGATCTTGGTTCGACGCAGGGGCGTCGGCGTGCTTAAGATTGGCAACTAGGCATTCCACGGTCTTTGTCAAAGCAACGCCATCGGGCACCTCAAACGTCGCGATGTCCGCCTCGAAGCTGATGATCACTATGCTGTTGTGCGCTAGATTCGATACCTCGATGCGGAGGCAACTTTGCTCTGTCGCGTCGGCGGCAACCCTCGATCCCTCACCCTGTTCCACGGTGATGCTCTCAGGATCGAGCACAAGCGAGCGATCAAGCTCAACTACGAGCGCGGCGTCAGCATCATCTCCCCGACCAAGCTCGTTTCGCACAACAAGCTTGGTAAAGCAGCGAGTTCGCTTGTAGGCGATGGAACGGAGCACTGCCGCCGATTCCCACCCCTCGCGTCCTGACCATGCATCACCTTCTGAGTCGGTAACCTCGCCAGTCTTCCAATCGAGGTACTGAGCTTCCCGTATGTCGTCATCTTCGACGCCCATGTTCCCGAAGTCGCATTTCTCAAGGCGCTGGCGATAGGTCATCTCGGCATCGATTAGCAGTCGCGGCTCGCCGACATTGAGAGAGCACGTGGCTTCGTCAAGTCCCGCTTCGGCCACAGCAAGCTCGATAGTCTTTCCCTCGCGCCATTGCGACTCCTCATCATCGGAGTAACGCGCTGTCGGTCTCACCTTGCAACGAAGGGATTCCACCTCGCACACATCGGTCTTATGGGGCGGAATATACTTCGGATCGAGCGGGTTGTACCCATTGCCCTTGAAATCCACCGTATCGAAGATTCTGAGGTCGGTGCCGCAAGCAACCTGAAAGTTGCCGAGGGCACGCATCGTGTCGCCCTTTGGGTCGGTGGCAATAAAGTCATACCCATCCCCCAGCTCTCCCCCTTCCCTTCTCGGGTTGGCGATGGTCTCGGGATCCATCTGCAACGCCATTTTCGCCGCAGCCTTTTCCTCGTTGGCTTCCTCTAGCGCATGCTCAGCGCGCCTCGAGCGACCAGGCGTGACGGGTACTGCGTAGTCCCCCATAGCGTTCAGCAGCTCAGGCTCAACACGGTGATGGGTCTTGCCGAGACCAGATGTGCCGATGGTGATGTCATTGCGATTGCGGGCGTGGAGCGCATCATCGAGTTTCTTGGTAGTGGCCACGAGAGCCTGTCCCGCATGCTCGGAATACGTAATGTTGTTATAGAAGTGCTCGGTATCGGCCAGAAAGCTGATCTCATCACCTTCCGCCATTCGCTCGGCGCCATGCTCGGCACCCGTATCGTAATTGGCTCGGAACATTGAGGAGAGCGCCGAGGCGGCGAATGCGCAGACTAGAAGAGCGCTCGCGGCCGCCGCTACAGTCGGGTAACCCCCGGACAGCAAAAAGCCCCCTCCTTGCGGTATGGTCACAAAGAGAACGATTGCAGCAATGGATGCAGCCGCAATGGCAATCTGTGCTTTCCTATGATTCCCGAGCGCGCACGAGACGAATGCGAGCACGAGGCCGACCGCAAGATCGGCAAGAGCGGCGTAGCTGCCGCCCATGGCGGATGGTATCGCCTCGGCGCTCGTGCGGCCCATGATTATGCTTTCAAGGCCGATTACCTGTGCGATGTGGACGACCGTGCCAACCGTCGCCCCGAGCGTTGCTCCCAAGGCCAGAACAGTCAGCACGGTCGCCGTTATACGGGCGCTGCGCTTCATATGGTTTTCCTCAGTCTCTCCTGCGTGCAATCTGCCCCCGGGGTGGAAGCCCGAGTTCAGATTGCCCTCGATTTTTCACGTCGTTTTTTGGCTTCAACGTGGTCTTATCTAGACTTTAGAATTTGTAAAAAACTTTGCGCAAGCCCGTTTCGGAAAATTTCTTAGAAAATTTTATCGCGAGGGTCGTCTCGGGGTTTTCGATGGCACATCCACAGACATCCCGCGCCCTAAAGAGCGATTAACACTCTGCGCTCCGCGTCTACCTATGTTCTCATCGCGCGCGGGCGTGTCTCGCTGAACATTGCTGTATTTCTTAGAGCGCGTTTTCGCCTTTACTTTCTCCGCAGCCTTGTTCTCTGCTTTCGCATTCGTCGGCGCGAGCGCCTCCGCCTGTTCCTTTGCCTGCAGGGCAACATCTTCATACTCGTTAGCAAGCTGGTGAATCCTCCATTGCGAGGAGATGGCGTCGGCCCGATCGACCACGAGCTCCCAGCTACCAGTCTCACTGTGCTCCACGGCCGCGCAGGCAACACCTTCCTTCATCAGCAACCCTCGCACTTGCTCCGCAGCGTCTTGACCAGGAACGGTCATTCGCTCGTACCCTAATCCGGCCTCGCGGCTATATATTTCCGAGGCTTTCCTCTGGGCATTTCTCATTGCCTGCCCAAAACCAGGGAATCGCTTGTGGTCAAGCCCCCTGATACCGCTTGCCAAAAGGGCACTTACAGCTGCCTGGACATGTGGCGCGTTCTTGGCATTGAACTCAATTGCCACACCGGGCACGTCGCATCCAACCTCCATCCCCATATCCGCCGCTGGTATCTCGCAGACCCAGCTCTCGTTCTCGATGCCAGCGCGATCGAGGTAATCCAAGAGCACGCTGCCGTCTTGATCCCATTGCACGGTACTAAACCGGAAGATGCAGTTGTCTGGCGAGCCGGGCTCGTATCTTATGTTTTCCGATGCCTCTACAAGCGCCCTCTTCATTGCCTCGGCATCAGCCAAAACAGCAAGATGCCCCATGCACTGTTCCCACGAGTAGGCGTCAAACACTTCGACAATCTCTGAGTCATCGAAGTCGACAGGGTTGAACTGCCCTCCCTCAGAAACAGGGACGCAATCGTCGTTGTGGAAGACCTTGACCTTCACAACCCCATCGCTTTTACGAGGACGTGCCCGTTCGTATTCCAGGCCCTTTCGCTCTAAAAAAGCGCCAAGCTCATCGGCTTCCTTGGCGTTCGGCGCCCAAAGCCACGTGGCGCCCTCCCCATGGGTCTCACCGCCCTCTTCGGCAAACGCAGCCCTGGCCGCATCACTCGCCTGTTCGCGCTCGTTCTCGTATCGATCTTTCCAGCTCGTATGAGGCATACCCATACCGTCGATATAGCGTAGAATGTCTTTCGCTACATCCATCGTCGCGCGCAAAACTTGCTCTGCGAACTCGTCACCAGCATCTCCCATTGCCATGGCGTTTCTCCTGTCTAGTCGTTCTTCCCTCGACTGCGAAGCATCCTCAAATACTCGGCAGTCGCAACTCTTCGATTCGCGGCGAGATACGCGTCGGTTTGATCCCCGAGAGTCCTCCACGCGTCCCAGTCCTCCGAACTTCCTGTTCTTTCGCACAAGCGCTTCGCGTTTTCCAGCTTCGCCCTCATCGCTTGGAAGATCGGATCGACGCGTTCCAGCGCCTCAGCAATTGCCTCGGAGTCGGCGCGAGACAAGGCCCGACGTTCGCTTTCGTTCACAGGGATTGCAGCGCCCGCTTCAGCGCAGGCGCTCTTAGCGGCTTGAGGCCCAACTTCGATCATCATCGCGTAGGAGACAAGTCCATCGCCGTCGACCAGCCACCGATCCAGCTGCTTGGCGTGTTTAAGCGACTTGTGCTCGGCGACATAGGAGGCTCGGTAAGCCTCGTAGGCCAGGGCGATATCAGAGGCCGAGTAGCCTTGGGAGCGCCTGTTGTCGTATGCAGATCGCACAGCTTCCAGTTTCGCTTGGGGAACGGGCTTCATGCTGTCGGCGACGAGCTTCTCAAATCCGTCAGTCGTTTTGCCGACCAGCCTGCCCCGCGAAGGAGCTGTTTCGCGCTCTTCGCCTGTTACAACCTGAGAACAACCTAGGGTAGGTTGGTAGGTACTATCTGTTACTTGTCCCTTGTTACTATTAACACTATTAACCACTGTAAAGTTTTTTGACACTGGGTTTGTAAAAAAACTTGACACTGGGGAGTCCACTGTAAAGTTTTTTGACACTGGCTCCGAGCAGGGCTTTTCCTCCACTGTAAAGTCTTTTGACACTGGGGAGTTTTCCACCGCATCGAGGTTATCCACAATCGCCGCGGCGACCATCGCAGCCAACGTTTTGTCACTTGTGATGATTTCTGCGAGCGCCTCTACAGAGCCCTGAGACTCGCTTGCGCATCGCCTTAAACGCGACGCCTCGAGGGCACGCTTACGCAACTGGGAGTATGCCTCCATGCGCTCATCATCGATTTCAGGCTCGCGCACAAGCTCATAGATATTCGAGGTAAACTCATTCCTCTCGTTCTTTCTCCGCTCAACTTTGACATATCCATACGCTTGCAATTGCTTCAAGTGTTTCGTGTAGGTCGGCCGGCTCATATTGAGCTCTTTGAGCATCAGTTGCTGAGAGGGGAATGCCGTCATTCCCGCACCCGCAAACGATGCCAGGTAACCGTAGATCGCCTTAGCGCCGGGCTCAAGGCGCGAATCCCTGAATACCATCTGAGGGCATAGACCATACCCCAGGCTCATAACGTCTTTGGCTGGCGTTTCGAGGATGTTCTCGCTATCGATGCTCCTCTGCGGCTTGGCTTTAGAGGACATAAAGCGCTCCGCCTCCTCTCCGACTCTGGGGGATTTCACGGCGGGGTATGGCAAATCTCACGACTCCGTAAGGTAGATCGCGAACCCCGATTGCCATGGCATCCCGACGCACGTAAGCACGCATGAGCCCGGCCGCTAAAAGTTCGCGGCAGTAGCGCTTAAACGTCTGGCGTGTTGTATGCAAATCTCCAAGAAGATCTGCATATGGAATATCAACCGTGACTGAGGACTCGGCTTTCGAGGCCACGTATGCGTATAGACCCTTCGCGCCCATAGACACATCGGGGTTTGCCATGACAGCCAACGGAACAAGTCCGAATCCTTTGCTCATCAGATGGGGCATCTGGATCTGCGTTGGGTCATTCGAATCTTTGTTGCGCAGGTCGCTCACATTGGGCGCCTCAATTACACTAGCAGAGGGCTTCATTTCGTTTCCACCCCCTCAAGCGTATGCTTCTTCGCAGCACAGTAGCTGAGGGTGTATTTGTTAGGCAACCTCCCGCGCCCTCTTCCCCGTCTGTCCTTCTCGATCTCGACCAATCCAGCATGCTCAAGCTCGCAAATACTGTTTCGCACGGTTCTTTTGCATAGGCCGAGCGTTCCTGCAATTTGCTCCATGCTTACACAGACCTGCGTACCTCCATTGCAGGCGTTTTCAAGATATAAGTAGCAACACCTTGCAGCCAATGACAGCTTCGCGTCAGTGAGAACAGCGAGACTCCTTTTTGAATCCCTACACTTTGCTTCAGCTAAAAAGTTTCCAAATTTCATCATCATTCCTTTCAGTCTCCCGCTAAAAGGAACTTTTGATAACATCAAGCTGTGCGGCGCTTGATTCACAGCACTAGGTAAGGAGGCGATCGACGAATGCGCCACTAAAACAAAAACGGCTCTCCTGGCTTTGCGGGCGAAGGAGAGCCGTACCCCCCGTAAATTGCAAGGTGAGCAATCAAGGAAGGCACGGTGATCTTACCATGTCCTATTTGGCATGCGTTAAAGAGCTTGAAAAACAAACACAAGAACCCGATTTTGGAACCGCTGTTCCTACTTTCGGACAATTCACCGAATACGTCTATTGGCGTGCGGCAAAGCATTTGAAGCACACAACACGCGACCTTTACGAAGGATACCTGAAAAACTATTGTCTCCCTCTCTTCCGAGACGCACCACTGGATGAGATCTCTCACGCTGACATACAATGGCTCATCTCTAGCTGCCCATCAGAGTCGACCGGAAGGAAATGCCGCGACGTGATGTCGTCGGTCATGGGATGCGCGAAGGATACTTTCCATATCATTGCAGTAAACCCGGCGCTCGGAAAATTCAGCTACCAGCCCAAAGTTGATGGTTCCGCCCAGCAGGGTGTAGTTCTAAAGTCGTTCGATGAAATAAGCGAATTCATAGCGGCTGTTATGGATGACAGACCCAACTCTGACGTTGCAAAGGCTGTGAGCGTCAGCCTACTTTTCGGGCTCCGGCCGAGTGAAACCCTGGGTCTTGACGCTTGCTACGTTGATTTTGATCACGACAAGATGTTTATCAAGAATGCTTTCACCGTCGGAAAGCATTCTCCCTCGTTAGAGACGACGAAAACTCCGGCAAGTACAAGAGAGTTGCCGATCTATCCGTACGCCAAGCAGATTCTCCTACAATTCCCGGAGATCACCGATGGCCCGTACATACAAAACCGCTACGGACGCCGAGCCGCACCGCGAGTTGTTGCGAAGAAGCTACGATGCTTGCGTGAAAGGGTTGGTCTGCCAGATGTCACCCTCGAAAGCTGCCGCCACAGCTTTGCGACGTCAGCGTTAAAGAGTGGGATGTCCGTCGCCGATCTTGCCGCATGGCTCGGCCATAAAGACGCCAACGTAACCTTAGGTCGTTACTGTCGCTCTGACTTCAACTCTCTTCAAAATGCGAGCACGAGCATCAGTGAGTCGCTTTTCGGAAAACCCGACCCGGCTCTCACAATCAATCAAATGGCTGCGGCACAAGAATTTCTTTCGAATCTCGGAAAATCCTTAGGCGCACTCATTCAACAAGCTGCTTAGTCCTACCTAATGCTATGTATCTAGCAAATATGCAGTGTGAACGTTGCAAAGGTTGACAGGCTGTTTGCCTACGAACCCATTATGAAAGGCGTTATAATCCAGCGCCTTCTTGACCAGCAGATATGCCTGAAAGCGATCGAGTTAAAGGGAGTTGGTTTTACTCCAACTCCCTTAAATCTTCTGGTCGGGTTGACAGGATTTGAACCTGCGGCCCCTTGACCCCCAGTCAAGTGCGCTACCAAACTGCGCCACAACCCGTTGTTGCTTTCGAGCTCTCGCTCAAACAGCTTCGCTATGATAACCCGACCGCCACGCCTTTGCAAGAGGAAATTTTCCGAACGGTTCTTTACCTCTCTTTCGTCCGACAAAGCCATCGGCGATAATTCCAACATCCCAAGAGGGTGCATATTAGCGCATACGGAAAAGCTCGATGCCAGTTTAGCGACAAACCCGGATTTAGGAATTAGATCAGCGCTTCGAGCGATGCGAAGGAACTAGTTAAGGGTTTCGGGCATCACGAGAGAAATAGTCGGGAATTTCGAGCAGCAAATCGACCCATTACAAGCAATTCGCTTCGAAACGCGCCCGAAACTCCCAACTACTTCCGATCTCGCAACATCATTCTGCTCGAAACTTCCAACTATTTCCAAAATCTTGCAAGTTATTCGATTTGCGATGTCACCGTTATGGACAAACTATCTTCCCAGTTCAGACCTTGGGTTATGACTTGGGTTATCTATTTAACCCAATTTCATCGATCGGCCCGATGCGCGATTTTGTGCCCCAAGCCATGATGTGACCCGTCAGCAGCGCTCGACGGTCGCGCAAAGCCGAAGAAGATGGTTCTGCCCGCCGAGCGCAAAGGGAGCGCGGCTCGAACAAGCCGCATGTATTTAGGAGGGTCACCATGGAAGTCACTCGTCGCGATCTGTTCAAGTTCACCGGACTGGCCGCCGCCGGAGTCGTGGGAGCGAGCGCCCTCGCGGGCTGCGCCCCGAAAACCGCCGCGGAGACGGCCTCGCTCGCGGATACCGGCTCTGCCGATGCCGGGCTGCCCGCATTCCTGCAGGCCCCCGAGCCCATCACCGACTTCGCAGATACCCGCGAGTACGACATCGTTGTCGTGGGCGCAGGCGAGTCGGGCCTGTCCGCCGCCCACTCCGCGGTGGCCGCAGGGGCCAAGGTAGCCTGCGTCCAGAACATCGGAACCGCCCAGACCACCGGCAACATGGGCGCCTCGGTGGATACCACCAAGACCGACGAGGCCGGCATCCAGGCCTGCGTCGCCTTCCTCATGGAGAAGAACGCCTACCGCTCGAACCGCAAGCTTCTGGAAGCATGGGCCCGCAACTCCTATGAGGCCGTTACCTGGTGGGCCGACACGGCGGCCGAGGGCGGCGCCGAATCGAAGCCCTACGATTCCGAGCGCGAGTACAACGGCTACACCTACTACTTGCACGCGAACACCTACAACCACTTGGAAGGCGCCCACAATGACGCGGCCCTGGCCGTCTGCGATGCGGTAGCCGCCGAGGGCGTGGAGTTCTTCTTCAACTCCCCGGCTGTGCAGCTGTACAAGGAAGGCGAGCGCGTGGCCGGCGTGATCTGCGAGACCGAGGAGGGCAACGCGCTCTTCAAGGCCTCCAAGGGCGTCATCCTTGCCTCCGGCGACTGCTCCGGCAACCAGGAGATGCGCGATTACTACTGCCCCGACCTGCGCGGCTTCAAGACCATGAGCCCCTTCCGCGACGGCATGGGCATGATGACCGGCATCTGGGCCGGGGCGCAGATGACGCCGGTGAACCATTCGAAGATGGTTCATGGCGGCGGCGCGCTGACCCGTCTGGAGCTGCCCTTCCTGAACCTGGACATCCACGGCGAGCGCTTTATGAACGAGGTGCTTTCCTTCGCCTACCTGAACAACCTCATGCGCGGCTACCTCGAGGAGTACGATTTCCAGAATCCCATGGCGGCGAAGTTCTTCACCATCATGCCGGCGAACTGGGCCGAGATTGGCGAGCAGTGGACCGCGGCGCATCCCGAAGAGGTGAAGTTCGGCGTGGGCAACATGAAGGTCCCCTCGGAGGACCAGTTCGTCAAGGGCGAGACCTTCGCCGAGCTGGCGGCCAACATCAACGCCTACATGGAAGCTGAGGAGTGGCACATCGACCCCATCGACGAGCAGGCCATCGTCGCGTCCATCGAGGCCTACAACGAGCTGTGCGCGACCGGCTCCGACGGCCAGTTCGGAAAGCGGGCCGACTATCTGGTGCCCATCGAGCAGGGACCGTTCTTCGCGGTGCCCCGTGGCGCGAACTCCGTGCCGGCCGTGCTCGGCATCGCGGCCACGCTGCTCGCCCGGCGCATCGTGCCGCTCAGCTCCCACCATTGGGCGCGATTCGGCTCACTTGCGGCCATGCTCGCCGCCTCCCTCTGTCTCATCGCCGCACCCGAGTTCCCCTCGGCTGCAGTGCCGCTGGCTACAGCGGGCGCCTTGCTGGGAGCCTTCGGCTTCTGCGCGATACTCCTCATGTTCAACGAGGCCATCGTGCCTTTGAGCCTCATCCGCATCGCCCTGTTCACGGCGGCATCCCGCTTCATCGCCGTGCCAATGACCTACTTGTGCCAGGGACTTGCCGGCACGCGCTTTGCCCTCGTGCTCGTGCTTCTGCCGCTGCTGTCGCTCGGCTGTCTCGCTCTGGCTTTCCGTTCCCTTCCGGAACGGGAGCGGGTGGTGCGGCCCTATCCTAAATTCTCCTATCCTTGGAAACCCTTGGCAGTGCTGTGCATATACGCCTTCGCCTACGGAATGCGAACCGCCCAGTTGCCCGAGGGTGCCGGCGTCCATTCCTCGCTTTCCACCGCGCTCGTCATGGGCGGGTTCTTCGTCGTCGTATACTTTTTCTCCGATCGCTTCTCGGTGAGCGCCCTGTTCCGCTCGCCCCTTCTCCTCATGGTGTGCGGCGTTCTGCTCATACCGGCCGAAGGCGTGCTCGGCACCACAGCGGCAGGCTACCTCATCTCCATGGGCATGACGCTCATGTCGCTGCTCATCTCGCTTTTATTCTACGACCTCTCGAAACGCATGGGCATCGCCATCGTGGCACTCACCGGCATTATGCGCGTGAACACCCTGTTCACTCTGTGGGGCGCCGGGTGCACTGATCTTCTGGGACGCACGGGCCTCGATGAGGGCACCCAGTCCATCCTCGTCAGTGCCGCCGTGGTTATGCTCGTGCTGGCCAGCACCCTCATGCTGCTCTCCGAGAGGGATCTCGCCTCGCGTTGGGGCATCAAGCTTTTGGAGACGGAGACTCTGGCAGCCGACAGCCTGCGGGCCGAGGCTATCGCCGAGCGCTGCGACGCCGTGTCCGCCTCGTGCCACTTGAGCCCCCGGGAGGACGAGATCTGCCGTCTCATCGCGAGCGGCAAGACCAACCAGCAGATCGAGAGGGAGCTGTTCATTGCCTCCGGCACGCTGAAGGCGCATATCCAGCACATCTACGTAAAATGCGACGTGCACTCGCGCAAGGAGCTCATCGCCCTGTGCGGCGGCGAGTGATGCCTCAGGGCTTCAGATGCGCCTGTGCTGATGGACCTGTTACTTCTCCGTGCCGTCACCGAACAGGAGGTCACGCTCGTCGCCGGGGAGCTTGGCGCGGGCCTGCTCGCGCAGATTGTTCAGGCCGGCGAGATACTGACGGTACAGCACCACCGTGAGGTAGCGGCCCGCCGGCGTGAGCGTCAGCTCGTCGGCGTCGTCGGTGGCAAACGCGCCGTTAGCGCGCATGAAGGCCATCTCCACGGGCAGCCCCCGCTCCACGGACACGCCGAAATCGCGCTCGAACTCGTGCTTGTCGAAGCGCAGGCTGTACAGCTGCAGCAGGAACTTGTAGCGCATGAGGTCGCGTCGGGGCAGGTCGGTCTTGCCGAGTAGTGGCGTGACGCCGGCGCGCACCAACTCGCCGTATTCTTCCAAATTGAACGTGTTCACGAATAGGTTGTCACCCAAATGCGTGATGGAGCCGGACCCGATGCCCACGCACTCCTCGTAGGACACGGCGTACTCGTCCACTTCCAGATGTTGCTTGCGCTTAAGGTTCTCGTCGAGCCGGTTGAAGGTCCACAAGGTACGGCGCTCGAAGAAGGGCGCATCACCCCCCGCGAGGATCTCGTCCAAGATATGATAGAAGCGCCGTTCCTTGTCGTAGTCCATCCTCCCCAGCACCTGCTCCATTTTGCGCGTGGTGGCGTGGGACTGGTACAAAGGCGAGAACGTCGTCTGATGGCAGCCGCACAGCGCGATCTTCTCACAGTCGGAGATGAGGATGTCCTCGGTCTGCGTGGGGAAGTTGAAGATCATGTCCACATTGAGCGACTCGAAATAGGGCGCCGCCTCGCCGATGCGCTCGAAGATCTCCTCCCCGCTTCCGTACTTCTGGTAGCGGTCCATCTGGCGCAGAAGCCCGTCGTCGAAGGACTGCACGCCCACGGAGAGGCGCTGGATGCGGCCGTGCAGCTTGTCAAGGTACTCCGGGATGAGGTGGTTCGGGTTCGTCTCCGAATTCACCTCCTTCACATGGAAGAGGTCGCGGGCCAGATCGATGGTCTCGCACAGCTCGTCGATGTCCACCGTCGGCGTGCCGCCGCCGACGTACACGCTCTCGAAGTCGTAGCCCTGCGCGGCCAGCATCCGCATCTCCTGGCGCAGGGCCTGGAAATAGTCGCGGGCCCGCTGCTCGCGATAGGGGAAGCGGTTGAAGGAGCAATAGGGGCACAGCCGCTCGCAGAAGGGAACGTGCACGTAAAGCGTGTAGGGGCGGCCGGGCACCGGGTCGGGAAGCGCGTCCTCGGGCACGGGATGCAAGGTCAGGGTCTTGTCGGTCATGGCGCGGACGACGGTAGTGAGCATGCGCTCCGAGAGCATCGATACCTCCTGAGTCTATTCAAGCGTAAGGAGGATTTTAGCACTCCCTTTGGGACAATACCCGACCTTTGCCCTAAGGGTATGCGGAACGCACAAACTCGCCCTGCCGCCGCGCGAAGCTAGAACTGCAGCCACCCACTTCCCGCGTCGCACGCATTCCCGAGAGAGGGTGTGGGACGTTCACGCGAGCGCCGATCTTCCCACGCCGCCCTGCTCGATGGCGTCCAGCAGCCCCTGGCGATCGTAAACGCCCAGCTTCCGATAGATATTGCTCACATGGTGCTTCACCGTGCCCTGGGCGATGGAAAGCTCATCGCAGATATAGGGAACCGAACGTCCCCGGGCAAGCAGCACGAGCACCTCTGATTCCCGGTTGGTGAGATGCCCCATGGCGGCCACAGCCGCGCACTTCTGCTCGAGGGACTCGTCGGTGCGCTGGGCCCGGGGCGTCACGTAGAGCCGTTGCACATCGGCCATGGTAAAGAACAGCATGCCGATGATGGCAAGCAGCAGCACCGCGACCAGACAGATATCGGTGCGCAGCTGGGCCGTCCAGAACGGCGCGAACAGAAATCCGTCCGCAACCACCGAACCGACGAGCGTGCCGGCGCGGGTCGCCAAAATCGCCACGCCGAAGGAGAGGGCCACGGGGATGCGCCCCCTGAAGGCGATGTCCGTAGAGACGAGCATGAGAAGCATATCGAGGCAGTAGACGCCCATGATAATGAGCCCCGACCCCAGGAAGGGATAGACCGCGGGCTGCAAGAGCAGAAGGACGATCCCCGCCACCATGGCGGGGATGACGGGCTTGTACAAGGTGAGGGCCTCGGAGGGGGACGAGGTCACGGCCATGGAAAGCGTGATGGCGCCGATACCGCCGCCGGCCAAAAGAAGCGATTTCGCCATATGGAACTCGTCGCCCTCGGCGAAGGTTCCCACGATGCCCTGGGTAAGACCCCAGATAACGCTGATGATGAAGAGGCAGACGAGTAGGCGCGCCACCGGTATGGTATGCACATCAAGAGGCACCACCGACGGCTCGCGACGCGGCTCGTGGCGACAGGCGTAGAGCACCGCCGTCGAGATGATCGGCAGCAACGTCGTGGCCATCACGGCTACGGGTTGGGGCATGAAGTAGATCAGGAAAAACAGCACGAACGCAAACGTGTAGGAGGCGTAGAGATGGCGGCCAACGCGACCAGTGGCCAACGCGCTCCATAGCTCGCCCCACATAATAAGGAGAAGGGCGTTGCCGAGGGAGGCCGACGCTGCAGCCATCACGAACACACCAATGCCGACGATTCCCTCCAGAAAATGCAGGGCAACAGGCATGGCGAGCGTACCGGCCGCCATAAGCGCCGCCGCGAGCACGTAGGAAGAGCCGCGTCCCGCGAAGGGGGCATAGCGGCGCGAGGCCACAACGACGGCCAGATAGGCCGCCGTCATAAGCACGAGCAGAATCAACAGGGCGTTCCCTTGGTCGAAGAGTTTGCCCGAGGTGGGTGCCACGATATCCGTGCACATAGCCACGATCTGCCACGCTTGCCAGAAGCCGAGCCCCAAAAGCCGCCAATCGGCGACGCGATCCGTCATCGCTTCCCTCATCGAGCGCCCCTCCCAAGACCTTCCGCGAAAGCCGCGGCCGCAACCGCGCCCTGCAGCATAGCGCACAGTCGGCCTTCTCGCGGGCCGAGCTGTTTCCTTCTCTTCCAAAACTACCAAAGTACTCAAAAATGGCTATGGGCCACTTCGGCTCATTTTTGCCTGAACGGGGAAAATGAGCCCCTTCGGCAGATGAATGGCACCTGACGTTTTGTCAGTCTATAGGGCGGGAGGACAATGCCGAGACGGGAAGACGCAACCGTTTCCGATCGGTGTTCCCCTAAGGACAGACGCGAGGCGGAGGGCTTCGCGCTGAGAAGAAAGGGAGATCCTATGACCGACATCAATGCCAAGGGTTTGTCGCGCCGCGCCTTCTTCGGCCTGGGCGCCACCGCCGCCGCAGGAGCCGCCGTGGCCGGACTGGCCGGCTGCTCCCCGGCGCCCCAGAGCGATGCCGCCGCGCCCGCTACCACCGGCGGCACCACCATGCCCGCTACGGGCACCGCGACCTACGAGTGGGAGATCGCGCCCGAGCCCATCACGGACATCGCCTCCACGGTGGACACCGACATCCTCGTCATCGGCGCCGGGCTTTCCGGCTGCGCCTGCGCGGCCGCTGCGGCCGAGAAGGGCGGCAAGGTGACCGTCGTCGAGAAAACGGGTAGCTTCAATGGGCGCGGCGGCGGCTTCGGCGCCATCAACTCGCGCTACATGGAGGCCCAGAACATCGTCGTGGACAAGGTGAACGCGAAGCAGCACTGGATCGCCCAGTGCGCCAGCCGCACCAACGAGGACCTTATCGTGAAGTTCTTCAACAACTCCGAGGAGGCCTCCAACTGGCTCATCGACAAGTGCGAGGCCCTGGGTGGCTCCGCCATGGTGGGCGCGTTCTACAGCCACGACGACGTCTACGCCGAGCAGCCGGGATACCATATGTTCATGATCCCCGAAGAGGCCGGCCTTACCTCCACCGGCTTCGCCGGCGCCGAACTGTGCTACCTGGACGCCGTGAAAGACGGCGCCGAGTTCGTGTTCGATTCCCCTGCCGTGCAGCTCGTGAAGGACGACTCCGGCAAGGTGTGCGGCTGCATCTGCGAGACCGCCGAGGGCTATGTGCAATACAACGCTGCCAAGGGCGTCGTGCTCGCTACCGGCGACATCGGCGGCAGCCCGGAGATGTGCGAAGCCTACGCCCCCATCTGCGCCGAGTACGGCCAGCCCCGCAGCCAGTACACCCCGGCCGGCGTGAACACCGGCGACGGCCACAAGATGGGCATGTGGGTCGGCGCGCAGCTGCAGGATCTCCCCTTCCCCACGATGATGCATCCCCAGGCCTTCTGCTGGTTCCACGGGCCCTTCCTATTCGTGAACGACAACGGCGAGCGCTTCATGTGCGAGGACACCTGGGTACAGGGCAAGTCCCTGGCCATCAACAAGCAGCCCAACGGCGAGGCCTGGTCGGTCTTCGACGCCAACTGGCCGACGGACCTCGTGAACGGCCTGCCCTACGGCGGCGGCATGTTCTGGGACTCCTTCCGTCCCTACGGCAGCGATCTTGAGCTGGCCCCCGAGTACTTCAAGACCCAGATTCCGCTGTACATCGAGCAGGGCATGGCCTATGAGGCCGACACCATCGAGGAGCTCGCCGGCAAGATCGGCTGCGACGCCGCGACGCTCACGGCCACGGTGGACCGCTACAACGGCATGTGCGAGGCGGGCGAGGACACCGACTACTACAAGAAGCCCGTATTCCTCACGCCCGTGAAGCAGGGCCCCTTCTACGCCCTGAAGGTCGGTCCGGCGCTGCTCGCCGTCTGCGGTGGCCTGAAGTGCAACAATGACTTCCAGTGCCTGGATGAGAACGGCGAGGTCATCGAGGGCCTCTACGTGCTCGGCAACATCATGGGCGACATCACCGCGGTGGACTACCCCATCAACGTCGCCGGCAACTCCCACGGCCGCTGCATTACCTTCGGTTACCTGCTCGGCCACGAACTCGCCGAGGCCTAAGCGCCCGCGCGCGAAACCGCTTACTCCGCTGCGGCCTCCCCCTCCCTGCGGCTGCGGCATTCCAGCTAGAAAGGCTCTCTTCGGAGAGCCTTTCTCTTTGTTTCTGCCCAAGCAGCCCTGCCACGCAGCATTCTGGGTGAGCGACAGCGTATTACATTTGGAAAATGTGCTTTTCTGGAAGCTCTGTTCCGGGGAAGCTACGCGGCCTTTCAAAAAAGCACATTTTCCAAGTCACTCTCGACCTTTGCTGGGATAGCTTGAAGGGTATTCCGATAAAACACCAGGTCAACGTCCTATGAAATCTCTCGACATTGAAATGCGAGCCGAGAACCATCCACTTCAATCTGGAATATGTGCTTTTCTGGAAACGCCGATCTGGAATATGTGCTTTTTTTGAACGCAAGACTCGGGCTCATGCAGAATTCAATCCAAAAAAGCACATTTTCCAAACGAGGACACCACTACCGGCCAATCCAGAATTGCCTTCCGGGCGAACAACCTAACTTACAAACGCGAGCGGCGCAGTCCTGTCCTATTCCGCATTGACCACGCAAGGGACGAGCTCAGCGGACACCGCAATCGGACCAACCGTCACGACTGTCGCATCATTGCTGCCGCTTTCTCAGGGCCGCCTGCTCAACAGAGCTCATAAGCTCTTGCTTAGTATGGACGCCCGTCTTTGCATAGATGCGCTTAACATGGGCCCAGACGGTGTTTTCGGAAATCACGAGATCCTCTGCGATATAGCGCGCCGAGCGTCCGCGGGCCAAATAGCCCAAGATCTCCCTCTCGCGCCGCGTGAGTCCATTTTCGCCGGCAATTACCTCAACGCCGCTCTCTAGAATATCGTCGATCACTCTCAGCTCGTTTTGGATTTCTTCGGCGGAACCCTGGGTAAAAGCATTCGCTTCGTGCTTGCTCTCGCACTTCGAAGCGTCCTCTCGAACATCGACCCCACTCCGCGCGCTCTCATCCGCATCAGTCGTCGACCGGCGCTGAATCTTCCGAAGCCCGAACATGAAGACACCAGCCAACGGATAGATGGCCGCAAAGGCAAGGAGAGTGAGCAAGGAAAGGCCGTAATCAACACTCAGAGCTCGCAATACGCTGCCAATGCCTAGGCCCGCAAGGAGGGAAAGAGCCGAACCTCCCAAATAAGCACCCGCAAGAAGGTAGGCAGAAAGATCGAGGCGGCGCGAACAGTCGACGATGTAGAGTAAGAACACCATGCCGCAGACGTCGTAGCAGACGATCACGATAAGACCGACAAGTCCTCCCAGCGCATCTCCGAAAAAGGGCAGAAGCGACAAAACCACAAGCAGCAACGGCAGACAAACCCGATACACCGACGTCGGATGGGGACGTCTGAGGGCGACGATCGCCATGAGCAGCGTGACGAGCGTCGCGACGGCAAGCGGCACCCACATGTTCACATCGCCGACCAAATGCTCCGATTGCGAGCCGAGCACGGCGGTATGCAAAATACCGACGACCCCCACAAGGACAAATACGCAAAGGTACGCGAGAGCCAGATCGCGTCGCTTTGACGAATCAGCGGGCGCAAGAATGCTCCTCGCAGGAAAGACCATACCACGCTTCTTGTAGGCGAGCAGCAGGGCCGAGAGGCACACTGCCACGATCGGCGGCCCAAAGGCCCAAAAGCGATCGATATCGACTGCCAGGGGAATGAGGATGCACTGGACAATGAGGGCACCGATGATCTGGATGGTCGGCGCGACCACATCTCGTTCAGCGGAGAGCACATCAAGCCACACGGTATTGAGAACCGTGGAGGAGAAGCCGCAGAGCAGACCGCAGACAAGAGCGAGAGCGCCCTCGGGAAGACCAGGGAGCAAATTCGCACCACCAAAGAGAAACCCTAGGGACAGCGCGAGCACGGCAGGATATTGCTTGAGTGATCCAGACGAAAGACGCCCTCTGCGCGCCCCGAGCACGATCAGAGACGCCGTGGCAAGCGAGGCGACGAGCATGGGGGTCATAAAGCTCAGCTCCGAGATAAAGCCGACATTGGAAAACACCGACCCCATCGCTGTCAAATAAGCCACGCCAAGCGCCGTCTTGCAGAGACCGAAGCCGAGCACTCCTGCCAATGTTTTCGCCAGCCCGTCGGCCATCGACACCTCCCCTTTCGCAATTCGGACTATTCTACTGCTCGCACATGCTCGCCCATAACCCGAATGCCTCATTTTTTACAAACTCGAATACTGCATACAGCTGATCAGGCCTTATTCGAAAAGATACCCAATTTTCGGTCATACGGGCGGGCGTATCGCTCGCAAGAAATGCACCGATTTTCGGGGTCGCGGCCGCCGCGATTGCGTTCCATACTTCCAAAGGTCCACGCCGCGCAAGCACTGAGTCGCGGCACCAACAATCCCAAAAGGAGGGAATGCGCTTATGAAGCTCAATCGCAGGGACTTTATCATGGGGTCCTTGGCTCTCGGTGGAGCAGCCGCCGTCGGAGGGCTGGCCGGATGCTCCGCCCCAAAGCAGACGCCATCTGATCAAGGAGCCATGCCGGACACCGGCGCCGAGAAAGGGATCCCCGAAATCTTCACTGACGGCAAATGGATCGGCACGGCCATGGGCCACGACGACGAGCTGATTGCCGAGGTAGTTGTGGCCAACGGAGACCTCGCCTCGATTCGCGTGCTGCGATGCGACGACACCATTGGCATCGGCACGACGGCGGCCCCCATGATGGCGGCGCGAATCCTCGAAGCGAAAAATCTCGACGTTGATGTCGTCTCGGGCGCGACGACCACTTCCATCGCCGTCAGGAACGCCGTCTCGGATGCAATCATGAACGCCGGCGGCGACCTGGCGACCTTCAGCCTGGGAGCCGCAGAGCCGAGCGGCGGGACCGACCAAGCCGTCGAGGTGGATGTTGCGCTTGCGGGGGTCGGCACCGCGGGACTCATCGCCGCCGTCCGTCTCCTGGAAGCCGGCAAGTCGGTCGTCCTCTTCGAGAAGCAGGACATCGCGGGCGGCTCGATGCCGATGACCTACTCGGGCGTGGCGGCTGCGGAATCGGAGCTGCAGGCGAACTACGCAGTCGGACGGCACGACGAGAACCCCATGTTCAGCAAGGCAGGCATGTTGGCGATCATGAGCAAGTACCTCGTGCCCGAGAACGACCGTTTCGATGGCGCGATGCCCTATCAGACCGCGATGTACGACAATTCCGGAAAGCTTGTGGACTGGCTGCATGGCATGGGCGTTGGCTTCTACAGCCTCGGCGTGAACCCAGCCTACGGCGTAACTCCCTATCTCGCCCCCGGCTGCTATATGGGCGGCTGCGGATACGCCAAGGACTTCCTCGTCGACCGAGTGGGCGCGCTTGGCGGCCAGATCATCTATGCTACCAAGGTCACTGAGCTCTCGCAGGATTCGGACGGGCGCGTGACCGGCCTTCTGGCTGAAGGGCGCGACGGATCCACCTGGACGGTGACCGCGAAGGCCGTCTGCCTCACTACCGGCGGATTCGCCGCGAATCCCGAGATGATCGCCGAGCACTATCCCGAATACGCCGAGTACAAGTTCAACTGCGCGCCGGGATCCACCGGCGAGGGCATTCTCATGGGCCAGAAGGCCGGCGGTGCCGTGGAATGCATGGGCCGCGAGCTCGGCGCGTTCCTCTCGACGACGAGCCAAGCAGGCTCCAACTTCGAGATCGCCTTCCTCTACCAGACGACACCGGGCATTATCGTGAACGCCTCGGGAGCGCAGTTCGGCAACATGATGTCCGACAATCACGGGATGCTCGGACGTGGCTTGCGCGATGCGGCCAACGGTGGCGCCTTCTTCTATATCACCGATGAGTCGGGGCGCATCACCACCAACAAGAATGAGCTCTACGCCATGGACACTTACAAGTGTCTCGAACGACGCGGGGACATGGTTCACTTCGCCTCAGTCGAAGAGGCGGCCGCGGCGCTCGACCTGCCCCAACTGGAGGCCACCATCGAGGCCCACAACGCCCATGCCCTCGCCGGCGAGGAAGACGAGTTCGGGCGCAAGAACCTCCCCTACCTCGACACCTACAACGGCATCTGGATCGTCAGCTGCATCCCCACCTTCTACCTGACGACCGGAGGACTGGCCATCGACACTGCGGGGCACGTGCTCACCGAAGACGGAAAGCCCGTAGCGGGTCTGTATGCCGCCGGTGACGTGTGCGGCTCCATCGAGGAGAAGGACGGCCGACCCTACGCCATGGGATTCGACGCCGCCATGAACTACGGGTACCTCATGGCGGAGACCGTTATCGCCGATCTCTAGCGGCTCACTTCGCCACCTCTTCTCTTCCTCTTGCGCCGGGAGCCTTCGGGTTCCCGGCGCCTCGCCTTTTCGGAACCCCCTTATTCCCCATCGCCCACGTAAGGGGCGAGCACGGCGGTGAAGACCTTCAGGTGGGCCTTGCTGCGGTTCAGGCAGGGGACGTAGATGAAGGCCTCGTCGTCGGAGCGCTGGCGGTGGGCGCTTCTTCACCGCTGTCGACAGCCTAAGAATGAACGCCAAATCGCAGATTCTCGACGTGAACGACCCGCCCATCACCAACATGTACGCTGTCAGTTACGATGCCGGCGGCTTGCGCCCGTAAAAAGAGGCGCTCCGCAGAGCGCCTCTCAGAGGGAGGGTACCTTGCCGAGCGCGATTACAGCCGCGTCTCCACCGCGTGCAGAACGGCCGTGCGACCCGAGTAGATATTGTGGGCGCCGCACGATCCGGAGATGTTCATCGTATAGACGTTCGCCCAGATCATCGCGCCTTCGACGCCAACGGCATAGAGGCCGGCGATGGGTTCTGCCTGCTCGTCGACCACATTGAAGTTGCGGTCGGTCTTCAAAGACCCCATGGTCTTTCCCAGACTGCTCTTGATCTCTACGGCATACACCGTGCCCTCCATCGCGAGCGGGCGCATGAACTCCGAGGCTTTGCCGAAATCGGAGTCGTCGCCGGCCTCGCAGCAACCGTTGTAGCTCTCAAGCGTCTCGCTGAGAATCTCGGCATCGGCTCCAATCGACGAGGCAAGGTCTTTCCAGTTCGACGCCTTGAAGATGATTCCCTTGGCCTGGCCGTCCTCCAGCTCCTTGAGTCCCTGAGCGTCGCCGGCCACATAGTCGTTCATCATGGCTTCGTCCATGAGGATGAATGCCTGCTTGCACATGCGGATGGGGTTGGCCGTAATCATATGGTTCGCCAGGGACAAGTCCTCGTTGACGAAGCGCTCTCCCCGCTCGTTCACCCACAGCACCCAGGGAATGTTGGCCAGGGAGTTCATGACCGAGCAGAAATAACCGCCCTCGAAGAACGCAGGCAGATCGGGGACCGTCGTGCCGCCGAGCATGCCCATATTCGAGGTATTGCTGGCGCCTCCAACGGCGATGGCCATATCGTGGCCCGAGCCGTCGCAGCCCATGGTCGTGGGGATGCAGTTCTCCTCGGTGTACCCAAACTCGGCGAGCAAATCGAGACGCTCGGCGTAGCCGCCCGTGGCCAGGATAACCGCGCGCGCATTGACCTGGACGACGGTTCCGTCGGTCTTCGTCGCAAACAGACCGACAACAGAGCCGTCCTCATCGCAGATGAGCTCGTCGGCATGGGTGTCGAAAAGGAACTCCACCCCTTCGCTGACGGCCGCCTCGTTCATGGGCACGATATAGCTCTCAGCGCCCGTGCCGGTCTCGAACCAGTGGAAAATCGGATGGAAGCCCACATAGTTGTCGACCTTGCCAAAGCGCACACCCTTAGATACGAGCCAGTCGATATCCTCGCCCGACGCCTTCACCAAATCTCGGAGCACCAAGCCGCTGTTGCGGTACTGGTTCTGCTCAAGCTCGGTGCGAATCATCTCGCCCATGGACACCGTGATGTTTTGATCTTTCTGAATCTGGGAATTCACGGCGAACAGACCCTCGACGCCGCCCGCTGCGCCGCCGGCAATGCTCTTCGCCTCGATACAGATAACCGATGCGCCCGATTCGGCTGCCTGGACACAAGCGGCAAGGCCGGAACAGCCAGCGCCTACGACGGCAATGTCAAATTCGAGCGTCTCGTCCGGCACCGTCGCTTCCGGCTGGTCGCTTCCCGTGGCGGAAAGTTCGGCTTGCTTCGCATCGTCCTTCGGCGCGCAGCCGCTCATCGCCATGGCGCCCGTGGCAAGGATGGCTCCCACGCCGCCAATAAAAGCCCTTCTCGTTACCTTCTCCATTTCCCACTCCTTTCGAGGTACGCCAACTTCTGTTGACGCGATGCATTCTAGGAAGGAGGAAAACGAAAAACAATGTCAATATAGACACCCATTTGCTCAATAGCTATGGCTGCTCACAAAGGTTTTCCAATTTTAAAAATGACGGTTTTTGTTAAAATGACTCAAGTAATGTAGCGTGATTGCGCTTGAGGTTGTAGTACATCCGCGAGTGCCATGCCCTCAGAATCATCACGGCCTCATCTGTACCAGGGTTGTGCGCGGGGATCGTAATGGCATCCAAAGCGGGCAGGGCCCGATCGAGCGTTCGCTGGCCTCTGGCCGTAAGGCCGACCAGCACCGAGCGACTGTCGAAGGGGTTGGGCATCTCCTTTGCCAGGTGCGCTTCGCAAAGCCGCCGCTTGCTCAGCGACACATGGCTGCGCGGCGACAGGAGCCTGTCTGATATATCCTGTATGCGCAAACTGGGAACCCCGGAAAGCGCATGGAGCACGCGGAACTCGTTGAACGCCAAGCCGCACTCTTTTCTCACGCAGGTCCGCCACCGCTCCAAGATGGCTCTCGTGAAGAGGGTGAACTCGACGCCCTGACCGTCTGCCGGCACCCGCCTCAACTCGAAATCAGCCTCATGCCCGCGCAGGATGTCGAGGTTGCCGCCTATGCCCGTGCTCAGATAGTGATTGTACTCGACATCGGGCAACGACTCCTGCGCCACCCCCTTCGAGAAGGCGAAGAGGTCGCGGCAGCATTCCTCGGCCAGCAAGCGGCCCTTCTCGGTAAGGGAGAGTCTCGCCCGCCTCCTGTCCTCATCGCTGCTTTCCGCCGCGAGAAGAGACCGGTCGATCAACGGGGGGGCCATATGCCAAAGTGTGCTCGTTTTCAGCATGAGGAAGTCGGAGAGCTGATTGAAGCCAAGGGGCGTCTCGGCCTCCCACAGACATAAGAGCAGCTCGTATTCTGTCACCGACAGACCGAAACGAGCCCGGCAGAACAGACTACTGTACCTCGATAGCTCCGTATAAATTGCGGCAAGCTGAGCGGAGAAGCCTATGGTTTCGCCCGCGCTGTAATCATCCACGCTTTGCCCTCCTGCTATGACTTACAAAGCGCTCAAGCCTCATCTCCCACGTAGGGAGCGAGGATATGGGTGAGCACCTTGAGGTGCGCCCGCGAGCGGTTCAGGCAGGGGACGTAGATGAAGGCCTCGTCGTCGGAGCGCTGGCGGTGAGCGCCGCGGCGGAAATCGTCGGCAGCGCGCTGGCAGCGGCGCGCGTCGGCCAAGTCGGCATGGGCGTCATCGCAGCGGGCGGCGGCCTTGCCTGTGTTCTCCAAGGCCCCCGGTTCCTCGTCCGCGTTCACCTTCTGCCCCGCGATCACCGCACGGTAGAGGGGCTCCAACTCGTAGGGCACGTCGTAGAGCGTCTCCAGGCAATCGACCGAGAAGTTGGGGCACACCATGAACAGGCGGCTGCCCGGCTCGGCGACCTGGGCCAGACGCTCCAGCGTGGGCCGCGTGAAGGGCGACAGCCACGTGCGGCCCTTGTCGAAGCGACTCTGATAGCTGATGGTCCAGCTTCGGCGATCGAGCCCGAGCTCGCCGGCCACAGCAAGACTCGTGGCCCCGGTCTGCAGCTCGTAGGTGTCCCCCGCCTCGATGTCCTTCAGCGGAATGGAATGGAACGAGAACAGGAGCCGATCCCCCGACTCTTCGGAAAAGCCCGCGTTGCGGATGGAGGCGGCCACGGCCCGGACGTAGGTGGCATCCTCGCCGTAGCCGTCGACAAGGCGCACATCGCCCTTGAACCGGGCCCGCCGCACGGCCTTGGCCACACCGTCGCCCACCGAGCCGGTGGTGGAAAACGCCGACTGAGGGTACATGGGCAAAACGACAAGCTCGGTGCAGCCCTCCTCCTTCAGCTCCTTCACCGCCCGCTTGAGGGAGGGCTTTCCGTAGCTCATGCCGGCGCGCACGACGACGGGCAGCCCCTGCTCGGCATAGTAGTCGTTCAGGCCGCGCTCCAGGGAAGCCGTAATGGCAACGAGAGGCGAACCTTCTTCGGTCCAGATCTTCTGGTACTTCTCCGCCGAGGCGCGCGAGCGCTTGCGCAGGATGGTCGTATGCAGCAGCGTCCACCACACCGGGCGCGGCATGGGGCAGATGCGCGGATCCATGAGGAACTGCGAGAGGTACTTCTTCACGGCCTTTCTCGTGGGAGCCTCGGGCGTTCCCGTGTTCGCAATGATGACGCCCACCTTGCGCGGGGCGGCGGCCTGCTTCCTACTCATCGGGTACCTCTCCTTCCACAGAAGGGACGGGCGACGTTGCCATGAGCTCGGCCACCTCGCGCCCCGCCTCGGTCTTGCCCAGCGAGCGCGCGGCCAGCGAATCGAGCGCTTCCTGCAGGTCGCGCGGCAGATTGTCGGCGAAGGCCATGGGCTCGCCGGTCGTCGGGTGCTCGAAGGCGATGCTGTAGGAGTGTAGGAACTGGCGGCGCAGCCCCAGCTGGGCCCGGGCGTCGCGGGGGCCGTGGGCGTTGTACACCGGATCGCCCACGATTGGATGGCGCGTGTACTGCATGTGCACGCGGATCTGGTGGGTGCGGCCCGTGAAAAGCTTGCACTCGATGAGGCTGTAGCCGTCGTCCTTGGGGCCGGCCTCGAAGCGCTCAAGCACGCGAAACGTCGTGATGGCCTCCCGCGCGCTCGGCACGTCGCGCACGGCCATGCGGCACCGCTCGTCGGCAGAGCGCGCGATGGGCGCGTCGATCATGCCGGTGTCGTGGGCCATGATGCCGTGAACGAGCGCAATGTAGTGGCGGTCGACCGCCCGATCTTGAATTTGCGCCATGAGCTCGCGGCCGGCCTCATCGGTCTTGGCCGCCAGCATGAGGCCCGAGGTGTCGCGATCGAGTCGGTGCACGATGCCGAGCCGGTCGGCCTCCTCGCCCTGCACGTTGCACAGGTTCTCCTCGCCGCAGTGCCAGATAAGCGCGTTGACCAGCGTGCCGTGGGCATGATCGACGGAGGGGTGGCAAACGAGCCCGATCTGCTTCGAGAGCACGAGCATGTCCTCGTCTTCGAAGCGGATATCCAGATCGATAGGCTCGCCGTAGACCACCACGGACTCCGGCTCGTCGTCCACCTCGTAGACGATGGTGTCCCCCGCCGCCACGGCATGCTTTTTGGAAACCGTGGCGCCGTTCACAAAGACGCGGCCTTCCTCGATGGCGCGCGCGGCGGCCGAGCGAGAAGCGTAGAGCCCCCGGGCGGCGCACAGGGCATCCAGGCGGCTTCCAGCGTCCTCGGTGGCGACGATATGGCAAAGCGAGCGTGACATGGCATCCATTCTATCGACGTCCTGCCAGAGGGTCATCCCCCGAACAGGTTACTTCTCCTCCGATGCGACCTCCTTCGCGGGCGCATCCTTCCTCATGGACCAGAGCGTCCCCGCGAAGAACAGCACGAACCCGCAGGTAACCCCGATGTCGGCAACGTTGAACGTAGGGAAGCTGATAAACACCGTGTCGATGAAATCGACCACGTAGCCCAACGTGAAGCGGTCGAGCGCGTTGCCCAAGCCGCCGGCCACAATCAGCGCGATCCCCACCGTCTCCATAACGCCGGCGCGCTTGCCGGCCGTGAACAAATACACCGTGAGCGCGACGCAGACGAGCACCGACATCACTCCGAGGGCGAAGGTCGATTCATCGAACATACCCCAGGCGGCACCGGTGTTGTGCACCAGGCGGAACTGCACCAGACCAAGAAAGGGACCGGCCACCACCTGGCCCACGGAGAAGCCGTTGAAGTAAGCTTTCGTGGCGATGTCGAGGACAAGCCACAGAGCGGCAAGAGGAACGAAGATGGCGGCGTTGCGCTTGCGCCGGCTGGGAAGCCTCTCCTCCACGGCAGAGGCCTCCCCTTGCTCTTTCTCGATGGCTAGCGTCTCGGGAGCGGCCACTTACTCGGCCCCGCCCTCGATGGCGTCCAGCGCGTCCCCGCAGCGCTCGCACACGTCCGGATGATCCGGGTTGCCACCGAGCTCGCGGATGTTCCAGCAGCGCGGGCACTTCTCGCCCTCGGCCACCGTGACCGCCGCCGTGATCTCGTCGCCGTCGCCTTCCACAAACTGCACCGAGGCCACTATGAACAGCTCCTCGAAGACCGACGGGTCGAAGGAGCCAGCGGTCGCCACGAGGGCCGCCGGCGCCGTCACGGTAAGCGATGCCTCCTGGCTCTTGCCGATGATCTTCTCGTTTCGGGCCTCTTCCAGCGCCTTGGTGACCACCTCGCGGACGGCCATCATCTCCTCCATGGTCGCCACTTGCGCGCCAGCGTCGGCGGGAAGGGCGGGCACGAAGTCGCGCGCGGTGGGCCAGCCAGCCAGCTGCACCGAGGCCTCGTGGCCCTCGATGTCCCTGAAGGCCGGCGGGTAGCACTCCCACACCTCGTCGGTGGTGAACGACAGGATGGGTGCCATGACGCGCACGAGCACCTCCAGGATGTTCATGAGCACGGTCTGCACGGCCCGGCGTCGCGGCGAAGCCGGCGCCTCAGCGTACAGGCGATCCTTGGTGACGTCCATGTACACGGCGGAGATGTCGTTCACATAATCGTACAGGGCCCGGTAGACGCTGTTGAAGCGGTAGGACTCGTAAGCGGCCTCCACGTCGGCGAGCAGCTGCGAGAGACGCACCATCGCCCACTGGTCGAGCGGCTCCAGCGCGTCCCAGTCCCCCACGAAGTCGTCCGGCGTGAAGTCGTTCAAGTTGCCGAGCAGGAAGCGGAAGGTGTTGCGGAAGCGACGGTAGGCGTCGGAGACCTGCTTCAGGATGTTCTCGGAGATGGACACGTCCTGGGAGTAATCGCAGGAGGACACCCAGAGGCGCAGCACATCGGCGCCGAACTTGTTGCACATCTCCTCCGGATCGATGCCGTTGCCGAGCGACTTCGACATCTTGCGACCTTCTTCGTCCACGGTGAACCCGCAGTGCATGACCGACCTGTACGGCGGCACTCCGTAGGCGCCGATGGAGGTGAGCAGCGACGACTGGAACCAGCCGCGGTGCTGGTCGGAGCCCTCCAGGTACATGTCGGCCGGGAAGGTGAGCCCATCAGCTTCGGCACGGTGGCGGCAGACGCTCGTGTGCGAGACGCCGGACTCCCACCACACGTCCAGGATGTCCTTCTCGGGGATGAGCTCGGTACCCCCGCACACCTCGCACTTGGTGCCGCGCGGCAGATAATCGCTTGGCGCCTCGGTGAACCAGGCGTCGGCGCCCTTGGTGTTGAACAGCTCGATCACCGCGTCGAAGGTCTCGGCCGTGGCCACCGTGTTGCCGCACTTGGCGCACTTGAACACGGGAATGGGCACGCCCCAGCTTCGCTGGCGGGAGATGCACCAGTCGGGGCGGTCGGCCACCATGGCGCCGATGCGGTTCTTGGCCCAGGCGGGAATCCACTCCACTTCCGAGTTGATGGCGCGCAGGGCGTCCTCGCGCAGGGCGTTCTTGTCCATGGAGACGAACCACTGGTCCGTGGCGCGGAAGATGACCGGCTCGTGGCAGCGCCAGCAGTGCGGGTAGGAGTGGTTGATCTTCTTCTCGGCCACGAGCGTCCCCTGCTCGCGCAGCCAGTCGATGATGACGGGATTGGCCTCGTCGGTGGAAAGGCCGGCAAACTGCCCCGCCTCGCCGGTGAACACGCCGTTGTCGTCCACGGGCATGAGCATGGGGATGTCGAACTCGAGCGCCACGAGGTAGTCGTCCTGGCCGTGGCCGGGGGCCGTGTGCACGGCGCCGGTGCCCGTATCCAAGGTGACATGATCGCCGTAGATGACCGTGCCCTTGATGTCGCGGCGCACGGGAGCCGTGTAGGTGAGGCCGAACAGCTGCTTGCCCGTCAGCGTCACCGGCTCGCCGTCGGCACCGCGGACGAAGTCGTAGTCTTCCCAGCCGGCCACCTCGGCCACCGTTTCCACGAGCTCCTTGGCCATGATGAGGTTGTCACCGCCGACGGTGACCATGACGTAGTCGGCGTCGGGCGCCAGCGACACCGCCGTGTTCGCAGGAAGCGTCCAGGGGGTCGTCGTCCAGATGAGCAGATAGGCGGCGCCTTCGGCTCCGGAGGCCTCGAACACGCCGGGCATCGCATCCAGCTTGAACTTCACGTAAATGGAGGGCGACACCTCGTCGCCGTACTCGATCTCCGCCTCGGCGAGCGCCGTGTGGCAGTGGGTGCACCAATGGATGGGCTTGCGGCCGCGGTAGACCGAGCCCTTCAGGTACAGATCCTTGAAGATCTCCACGTTGCCGGCCTCGTAGTTCGGAATGAACGTGAGGTAGGGATGCTCCCAGTCGGCGTTCACGCCAAGCCGCTTGAAGCCGTTCCTCTGGATATCGACGTACTTCTCCGCCCACTCGCGGCAGCGCTGGCGCAGCTCTACCTGGGAGATCTCGGCCATCTTCTCGGGCCCGAGCGTCACTTCCACCATATGCTCGATGGGCTGTCCGTGGCAGTCCCAACCGGGGATGTAGGGGGTGAAGTACCCGCGCTGGGCGTGGCTTTTAACGACGAAGTCCTTGAGGATCTTGTTGAAGGCGTGACCGATGTGAATGGGGCCGTTGGCATAAGGAGGGCCGTCGTGCAGCACGAAGGGCTTGCCGTCGGCGTTCTTCTCCAGCACACGGCGGTAGATGTCCATTTCCTGCCACTGGGCGAGCCGCTCGGGCTCGCGGGCCGGCAGGTTCCCCCGCATGGGGAAATCGGTCTCGGGCAGGTTCATGGTGTCCTTGTAGCTGTTCGACACAGTTCGTCCCTCTTCCACGTCTCGGGTTCCTCTATATCACGGCCGTCGAAGTGCGACGGCGGCGCCTGTGAGCGTATCTTGCAAAGTATACGGCAAGGGGGCGCGACGCGGGCAATGGTTACAACTTTTTCTCAGGAAAGGCTTCATTAGCCGCAGCAGGTGCAATGGGCCCGATTTGCGTTAGAATATCGGATGCGCAGCAGCGTGCCGCAAAATGCAGCCCCCTACCCGATAAGGAGCCCTCCATGGCCTTCGCCATCGTCACCGATTCCTCCTCCAATCTCACTGAGGAGGTCATCGACCAGTTCGACCTGCATATCCTTCCGCTCACGTTCATGGTGGATGGCGAGGAGCATCACAGTTACCTCAAGGGGCAGAAGACCGATCTTAAGCAGTTCTACACCATGATGCGCGAGGGCAAGGTCATCACGACGTCGCTGCCGAATCTGAAGGACTCCCGCGAGCTGCTGGAGGGGCTTCTTGCCTCGGGCCAGGATGTGCTCTACATCGGGTTCTCCAGCGGGCTTTCCGGCACCTACCAGGCCATCGACCTTCTGCTGGCCGAGCTGGCCGACGCCTACCCGGACCGCACGGTGCTCGCGGTGGACACCCTGGCCGCCTCCATGGGCGAAGGGCTGCTCGTCTGGTACGCCGCCAAGATGCGCGAGGAGGGTGCGTCCATCACCGAGGTTCGCGACTGGCTGGAGGCCAACAAGCTGCATCTGGCCCACTGGTTCACCGTGGACGACCTCATGTTCCTATTCCGCGGCGGCCGCGTCTCCCGCACGAGCGCCTGGGCCGGCACCCTTCTGAACATCAAGCCGGTCATGCACGTGGACGACGAGGGCCACCTCATTCCGCTGGAGAAGGTGCGCGGGCGCAAAAAGTCGCTGAAGGCGCTGGTCGATCATATGGCGCAGACGGCCACCTCTCCCGTGGCGGATCAGACCGTGTTCATCAGCCACGGCGACTGCATCGAGGACGCCGAGTACGTGGCCGACCTCGTGAGAGAGCGCTTCGGCGTCACCGACATCCTCATCAACTACGTGGATCCGGTCATCGGCGCCCATTCCGGCCCCGGCACCATGGCCCTGTTTTTCCTGGCCAGTGAACGATAGCGACGCTTACCTGCCGCCGTGGGAGGGCCCGGCCATCCTGCTGGTAGATCTGGACGCCTTCTTCGCCTCCGTCGAGCAGCTTGACCACCCGGCCTGGCGGGGCAACCCCGTCATCGTCGGCGGCGATGCGGACGCCCACGGGGTCGTCTCCACCTGCTCCTACGAGGCCCGCGCCTTCGGAGTGCGCAGCGCCATGGCCTCGTCGCTAGCACGAGCGCTGTGTCCTGAGGCCATTTGGACGCATGGCCATTTCCACCGCTACCGCGAGGTGTCCGCCGCCATCATGGCCATCCTGCGAGACGAGACGCCCCACGTGCAACAGGTCTCCATCGACGAGGCCTTTATGGACGTCACCCCCACTGCCGTGAACACCGAGCACCCGGTTCTCGTGGCCCAGCGCATCCAGGAGCGCGTGGCCACCCTCGGCGTCACCTGCTCCATCGGCGTGGGCACCTCCAAGTCCGTGGCGAAAATCGCCTCGGACCGCGACAAGCCCCGAGGACTCACCGTGGTTTTCCCCAGCACGGAGGCGGCCTTCCTGGAAAAGTTGCCCGTACGCACGCTCTCCGGCGTGGGCGCCGCCGCCGAGAAGACGCTCCTTTCCCACGGCGTGCGCACCTTGGGAGCCATGGGCCAGGCCGACGGCGCCCTTCTGCGGAAGATCTTCGGGAAGAACGGTGAGATGATGCGCGACCGGGCCTTAGGGCGCGACCGGTCGGAAGTAGCCGAGGACGACGAGGTGAAGTCGGTCTCCAACGAGGTAACCTACGCCCATGATCTGGAGACGCGCGAGGACATCGAAGCGGCGCTTTCCACCATTGCGGCAAAGGTGGGGAGGCGCCTGCGTCGCAAGGGGCTCAAGGGACGCACCGTGGCCGTGAAGATGCGCTACGACAATCGCACGACGCGCTCAGCCCAGTGCGCGCTGGCCGTCCCCACCGACGACGACATCGCCTTCGCCCCCGTGGTGCACCGCCTGGCGAGGGAGCTGTGGGTGCCGGGCATGAAGGTGCGCCTGCTCGGCGTCGCCGTGACTCATTTCGAGGAGGACGGCGCCCCGGTGCAGGAGACGCTCTTCGACACTGCCGCCCTCGGAGACGACGACCGCGCGAGCGCGGCCCAAAGCGAGGCGCTCATCCGCGACGAGGAAAAGCGCCGCAGCCTTCTGGCCGCCACCGACGCTTTGCAGGAGCGTTTCGGCGACGGCACGGTGCGCTTCGGCTTCGAGCTGCGCCAATCCGGCAACACCACCGGCTCCTCCTCGAAAAACGTCGAGGACTACAAGTAGCTCCCTACCAGCGGGCCCATCATGTTCTCGAGTTTTTCGAAAACTCACGAGCAAATGCCACTTCGAGCCCGTTTTGGCACCTCGGGATGCCAGTTGAAGCCCGTAATGGCACGAAATGCCATTTGAGGCCCGAAATGGCCATGGGTGGATTACCATTTCGGGGTCGAAGTGGCATTCACTCATCCCCAAAACGAAAAATTTCCGCTAAAACAGGGCCACGCGAGACATCACTGGCGGAAAGTACACGAGCGGAACAAGTGAAAAGAGGAGCGATTATGGCGCTGGTTTTGGCGATCGACATACGGAACACGCGGACGCGGATCGGGCTGGCAGTTGATGAACGACTCGTCTCCCAGTGGGCCGTTCCCACCGATCCCGACGAGACGGCCGACGGCGCCGTGGCCTGCGTTCTCGGCTTCTTCGACGCCCTCGCCCGCAATCTCGCGCCCATCGAAAAGGACGCGCCCGACGCCATCGACCTGCCCGAGAGCGCTCCTTTGGCCGACGGGGCCATCATCGCCTCGGTCATCCCGGCCCTCACCGGCGTGTGGTCCGATGCGGCGCGGCGCCTCACGGACGCGCGCCCGCTCACCGTAGGCCCAGGTCTTAAGACGGGGCTGAAGATGAACTTCTCCGATCCCACGGCCGTGGGCGCCGACCGCGTCGCCGAGATGGTGGGCGCCAAGAGCACCTACGGCGCCCCGGCCCTCGTCATCGACCTGGGCACCTCCACCACCTTCGAACTTTTGGACGAGGCGGGCGCCTTCCGCGGCGGTATCATCGCCCCGGGCATGAAGCTCGGCGCCCAGGCGCTGGCCCGCGGAGCCGCCCAGCTGGCCGCCGTGGAACTTAGGGCCCCCAAATCGCTGCTCGGCCGCACCACGGCCGAGGCCATGCAGGCGGGCATCGTCATGGGAGAGGTGGCCCGCATCGACGGGCTCATCGACATGATCTGGGCCGATTGCGGCTATACGACGCCGGTCGTGCTCGTGGGCCAGCACGCCGAGGCCATAGCCGCCCTCATGACCCACGCCGTCACCGTCGACCAGACCCTCGCCCTCCGCGGCCTTTTGGAGCTTTACGCGGCCAATACGCGACGTTAGTTGAATTTAAATATCTTCTGGGCGATCTGATAGCCCTTGAGTCCGATCTTCTCACCGGCCTCGGTGGGCAGGTTCGTGGCCAGATTCAGCGCGTTCGAGCGCACCCGGCGGTAGAGCGACGGGTTCTGCTCCTTCAGGTAGGCCCAGATATCCTTCAGATCCCGCTCGTCGGCCTCTCCCCCGCGCATGCGCAGAAACACCGAGCAGATGCACATCATCATGGAAATATAGTTTCGCAGATAGTGGCGCAGATGACGATTGCGCACAGCCTGCGGATCCACGTTGTCGATCATCTGCCGCGTGACGCGCAGCTGCTGGTCCATGCGACCCATCATGACCTTCTCGTTGACCGACTGGTCCTCGCGGCCGATGAAGTAATGGTAGGCGTCCACGTTGAAGTAGCGCATGGTGCGCACGTAGACCAAAGGCTCGTAGACGAAGATGTTGTCCACGTAGAAGGTGTGTTCGGGCAGGGTCAGCTTCATCTTGCGCAGCATCTCGGTGCGATAGTACACCGAGTGCATGAGCAGGTACTGACTCGGCAGGAAGGTGCCCACCTCGTCCCAGCCGAACTCATAGCCCTCCGGCAGCACGTTGCCGTAGCCCATGACCTTCTGCTCGCCCTCATCCACCTTGTCGTAGACGTAGTTGGCCACCACCATGTCGCAGGGTACCGGCGCGTCCAGCTGGCTGCGCAAGTACACCATGAGCGGGAACATGGCCGCCGGATCGAGCCAGTCGTCGGAGTCGACCACCTTGAAGTAGAAGCCCGTCGCGTGAGCGAGCCCCGTGTTCACTGCGCCGCCATGGCCCTTGTTGGGCTGATGGATAGCGCGCACGATGTCCGGGTACTCGTTCTGCCAGCGGTCGCAGATGGCCGCCGTGTCGTCTTTGGTCGAGCCGTCGTCCACGAGCAGGATCTCGATGTCCTCGCCGCAGGCGAGCAGCGTCTCCACGCAATGATCCATGTAGGCTGCCGAGTTGTAGCAGGGCACGGCGAACGTGATGGTCTTCAAAAGCGCCTCCTTCGTCGGGGTCTCGGTGCGCGGGCGTGCTGCCTCGCGCGGCATCCTAGGCGTCGGCCGTCTCCGTCAAGATCTTCTCGGAGGCAGCCAGGGCGTCGGCGACCACCTTGTCCATGTTGAAGTAGCGGTACTCGGCCAAACGTCCCAGCGGATGGAAGTTCGGCAGCGCATCGGTCAGGCGGCGGTAGCGCGCATAGAGCGCATCGTTGTCGTCGTTGATGATGGCATAGTAGGGAATCTGGGTCGCCGGATCCTCGTAGGCCCGGGAGTACTCGCGCATGATGGTGGTCTTGTCGCCGGTCTGCTCCGTGAGCCACTTGAACTCCGTGATGCGGGTATAGTCCTCGGTCACCGTGTAGTTCACGGTGCCGCAGGGCAAGTGATAGGTCTCGTCGAAGGTCTCGTAGACGAAATCGAGGGAGCGGTAGGGCAAACGGCCGAAGCGCCCCAGGAACAGCTCGTCAAGCGGACCGGTGTAGACGATGGGGCCTGCGAACGGCACGCCCTTGATGTGGATGGCCTCCAGGGGGGCATCCTCCTCGCGGCCGGCGAAGACGAGATCGAACACACTCTCCGCCTCGGTGCTCAGGCAGACGGTGATCTTCTCGTGGCCGAGCAGGTTCTCGAACAGGCGCGTGTAGCCATCGACCGGCATCCCCTGGAAGGCGTCCTGGAAGTAGCGGTTGTCCCGGGAGATGAACACGGGCACGCGCGCGGTCACCGAGGGATCCACTTCCTCGGGAGTGAGGCCCCATTGCTTCTGGGTGTAGTAGAGGAACACGTTCTGGTAGACGAAGTCCGCCACCTCCTGAAGCTCCGGATCCTCCTGGGCGCGCAGCTCGTTGATGGTGACCTTGCGCTCGTCGCCGAAGGTGTCGACGAGCTTCTCGATGAGCCGGGCCGCCTTCTCGTCGCCGAAGGCGATTTCCATAGAGTTCTTGTTGAAGGGCACGGGCATGTAGGTGCCGTACCAATCGGCGAGCACCCGGTGCTGGTAGCTCGACCACTCGGTGAAGCGGGCAAGATAGTCGTAGGCGCGCTGATCGTTGGTATGGAAGATGTGCGGCCCGTAGCGGTGCACGAGCACCCCGGCCTCGTCGTACTCGTCGTACATGTTGCCGGCGATGTGTGCGCGCTTCTCGATGACGAGCACGCGAAGACCGCCCTCTTCGGCAAGCTGCCGGGCACTGACAGCCCCGGCAAAACCGGAGCCGACAACGACGGCGTCGTAGTTTTCGATGGCGATATCGCGGAAATCGGCGTAATTAACAGCCATAACGGGTTCTCTCCCTCGTACTCGTTGATGCGAATGGGGCGCCGGCGCTCGGGCGGCGTCGTTCGGAGGATATTGTACCCAGCCCGCATCCGATGGCCTCCAAACCCCATACAAACCGAATAAATGAACCTGCCGCGCGGTCGCGCCGTGCGGGGCGGCGGCCCGTGCTCTATCATGAGGGCAGGATACCCGTGAGAAAGGACGTTCCCGTGAGCCAGTTCCTCGATTCCATGATCGCCCGCGCGAAGGCCGACAAGAAGACCATCGTGCTTCCCGAGGGCAACGACATCCGCACCCTCAAGGCCGCCGAGGCGATTCTCGCCGAGGGCATCGCCGACCTCATCGTCTTGGGCGACGCCGACGACATCGCCGCTGCCGGCTGCAACTTGGAGGGCGCCCGCATCGTCGACTTCCGCACCTCCGAGCTGCGCGAGCCCTATGCCGAGAAGCTGGCCGAGCTGCGCGCGGCGAAGGGCATGACGCTCGAGCAAGCCCTCGAGCTTATGGACAACGAGCTGTACTTCGGCATGATGATGGTGAAGATGGGCGAAGCGGACGGCCTCGTCTCGGGCGCCTGCCACTCCACCGGCGACGTGCTGCGCCCGGCCCTGCAGATCCTGAAGACCGCTCCCGGCGCGCAGATGGTGAGCTCGTTCTTCGTCATGAACGTGCCCGACTGCGACTTGGGCCACCACGGCACCTTCCTCTTCTCCGACTGCGGCCTGGAAGTGCAGCCCGATGCCGACCGTCTGGCCCAGATCGCCATCAATGCCGAGGCCGCGTGGCGGTCGCTGTTCGCCGATGCCGAGCCGGTCATCGCCATGCTGTCGCATTCCTCCTACGGCTCGGCCAAAAACGACGATTCCGACAAGGTGGTGCGCGCGACGGCCAAGGTGAAGGAGCTCGCGCCCGAACTCGCGGTAGACGGCGAGCTGCAGCTGGACGCCGCCATCGTTCCCGAGATCGGCGCGGCGAAGGCGCCGGCCTCCCCTGTCGCAGGCCGCGCCAACGTGCTCGTGTTCCCGGACATCGATGCGGGCAACATCGGCTACAAGCTGGTGCAGCGCTTGGCGAAGGCCGAGGCGCTCGGCCCCATCCTGCAGGGCATCGCCGCCCCGGTGAACGACCTGTCGCGCGGATGCACGGCCGACGACATCGTGGGCGTGGTGGCCATCACCGCCGTGCAGGCGCAAGGGAAGTAGCGCCCCCTTTCGTCTCTCCATCCCTCCGGGCCCGAGGTGGCCGAGAGGGTGCCGTGCTCAAACAGCATTGAAGTGCAGGGCTCGCTAAGAGTCGCAACATTACCTTATGCACTTCAATGAACTGCGCGCGGCACCCCCTCGGCCACCTCGGGCCCTGCTTTTCTGAGGCTGCGCGCGGCACCTCCCCGACCACCTCGCACCCTGTATTTTTGAGACTGCGGGCAGGATCCCCACCCTGCCCAGGCCCTGCTCGTTTCAGATTGCTACACTGATTGCTTGCTTTTCTCTTCTCTTTCGATGCCGAGTTTCTCGAACAGCTCGTCGCGGCTGTGGACGCCGAGCTTCTTGTAGACGTGGCGGATGTGCGACTTCGCCGTGCCGTTGGCCACGACCATGGCAGAGGCCACCTCGCTGGCCGAACATCCCTCTAAGAGCAGCGTGAGCACCTCCTTCTCGCGCTCGCCCAAGCCGCAGGCGACGGCCACGCGATCCACTTTGGCGCAACGGGCCGCGCCGAGACCATCTGTCGTCTGCTCGCCCTCAAAAAGCTCCGCCGAACGGGTCGGCGTGACACCCCGTCTCACGAGGATGATCATGGCGGCATTGGCAGCCAGAATAGACAAGAGCACCATGATGTTCGACGCGAATTGCTCGGCGAACGCGAAGCAGAGCGCCATGCACAGACGACCGACAAGGCATCCGGCGGCAAAAGCCACCATGAGGCCCGCAAAGGCCGCAAGAGCGCGCCGCCGACCCCCCCTGCGCGCTGGCGCACAGGAGCACGACGGCATAGGCGAGGAAGAGAAACATGCCCAGAGCCGCCAAATCGAATGAAAGCGTGGGCTCAAGGTGAAAATACGAGGCGGCTATGACGGCCACGATGATCGCCGGCACGGCGATGGTCGTCAGTGGGAGAACCGCCGCATTGGCCAAGAGCACCACGGCGCAAAGAAGCAGCATCGGGGCGAAGAAATCTCCCGAAGCATAAGAAGCACTGTCGCCCCCGATGCCGGCAAAGGCAATGGCCGTGATGAAGGAGAAGCTGAACAGGAACGTCGCCGAGGCCGGATAGCGGAAAGCATCCGCCGACAGGGCCGGCAACGCAGCCGCTTCGTCGGCATCCCCCTGCATCGGACGCAGCTTGCGAGCGAGCACGAACGTCCCCACGAACATGAGCACCCCCATGCACACGCACAGCTTTACCGCCTCGAGGCCCGAGAATACCCAGATGACGAAGGAGGCGAACACACCTGCCAGCACGACGTTCCATATCACCGAGGGCGCGCGAAGATCAACATGCACGGCGAACCACGAGGTCATGGCCACGGGCAGATAGGCTCCGAAAATGGCGCCGCAGACCCAGTTGACCGGATTGGGCACGTGGATGCCGGCCCCGAACAGCGCGCAATACAGCACCAGGGTCGCCTGCACGAGCAGGGCCAGAACCCAAAGCGATCGACTGCCCACGACGAGCCGCCCCCCCCCGCGTCGCAACCTCCAACCAAGCATGAGCGCGCAGAGGAGCTCGGCGACGTAGGAGGCATCGGTATAGGAGAACATGAACGCCGTAGTGTGCCACATAGACGGCCAGAAGTACACCTGGCCCACGAAGGCCAAGTTGCAGGCCAGACCCACGAACAAGCTTATGGACCCAGCGCCCCTGAAATGCTCTTCGAACCCGAGGCGCAGCCCCGCGATCGTATCCCTCAGACGATTCATCGCTTACCCCTCCCCTTTTTTTGCTATCCCCCATGAAACCACAAATAGCAGATGAGCGCCAGCGGCAAAATGGCAACCTTTCCTCATTTCCAGAAAGGTGGGTTAGCAGAGTGGGTTAGCAAGTTCCACCGCCGCTAACCTACAGGTTATCTCTCACGCTAACCCCAGCGCCACCGCTAAAGTGACCAGCGTGATCGGGGACACCGCGATCCCCGGAGCGCCGGAGCGAATGCGTCACGCGACGTCTTCGCCAGACATCAACCCGGCGCGAAGATACCGACCACAAGGGAGTGGAAAATGGGAAAATATACCCGCCGACAGTTCATCACCAGCGCTGGTGTCGGCATGGCCGCCGTCGCCGGCCTCGGCCTTGCCGGCTGCGCGCCGCAGACCCCGGCCGATAAGGCCATGGCCAACACGGGCAACGGGGGAACCACCTTCGCCGACACCATCGCCTGGGACGGCGAGTACGACGTCGTCGTCATCGGCTTTGGCGGCGCCGGTGCCGTGTCCGCCTGCTACGCCGCCGACGCCGGCGCGAAGGTGCTGCTCATCGATAAGGCCCCTCAGGGCATGGAGGGCGGCAACACGCGCTTCTGCGGCCAGATCATCCTGAACTCCGACGACAAGGAGGCCATGCTCGCCTACAACAAGGCCATGGCCGGCGATTTCGCCGTCGATGACGAGCTCATGGACGTGTACGCCGAGGGCCTGACCCAGACGAAGACCATGCTGCGCGACTTCTTCGGCGTCCCCGAGGAGAACTTCCTCGATTGGAAGGAGGACTCCTCCGCCCAGCCGATGATCGCCATGTTCATCCCCGAGTACCCCGAGCTCGAGGGCGGCGAGGCGCTGCACGTGCTGACCGTGAGCGACAATGTGTGCAACTCCGCGCTGTGGAAGACCTACCGCAACAAGGTCATGTCCATAAGCGACAACATCGACGTGTGGTACATGTCCCCGGCCACGAAGCTCTTCCAGGATCCGGTCAGCCGCGCCGTCATCGGTGTGGAGATCGACAAGGCCGGCGACACGGTGAACATCCGCGCCAAGAACGGCGTCGTCATGACCATGGGCGGCTTCGAGAACAACAAGCAGATGGTCGAAGACTTCCTGGGCCTCACCAAGAGCACCCCGGCCGGCACCCTGTTCAATACCGGCGACGGCGTGAAGATGGCCATGGGCGTCGGCGCCGATCTGTGGCACATGGAGGCCTACGAGGGCAACTGCTTCGCGCTCGGCGGCATCTCCTTCGTGGTGAACGAGGATCAGCACGCCAAGACGTTCAACGACCTGCGCAACCTTTCCGGCAGCGTCATCGTCGTGGGCAACGGCGGCGAGCGCTACCTGCGCGAGGACGTGCACAACCGCCACGGCCATGTGCCGAGCAACGGCGACTGGGTAAATGTGAAGCGCCCGCGCAACACCTACATGGTGTGGGACGCCGCCCAGAACGAGGCCATCGCCGAGTACCACGGCATCCCGGCCGGGTTCGAGGATCAGGTCGTCTCCGCCGCCACCATCGCCGAGCTCGAGAGCGCCCTCGGCATTCCGGCCGGCAAGCTCGAGCAGACCGTGACCGATTTCAACAAGATGGCCAACGATGGCTATGACCCGGCCTTCTTCCGCGCCGCCGAGACCATGCGCGCCTTCGGCGAGGGCCCCTTCTACGCCATCGAGATGATCCAGGCCTTCCTGAACACCCAGGGCGGCGCCCGCCGCAACGCCCGTGCCGAGGTCGTGGGCACCGACGGCGAGCCCATTCCGCACCTCTACTCCGCCGGCGAGTTCGGCGGCATGACCCCGTACCAGTACAACGGCGGCGGCAACATGGCCGAGTGCCTCATTTTCGGCCAGCTGGCCGGCGTGGGCGCGGCGGCTGAGAAGGATCCGCTGCCGGTGCTCCCCATGGGCGTGGCCTCCGAGATCGTCTACACCCAGGGCAGCGGCAGCCACGAGGTCGATCCTGACCCGACCGCGTCCGCGAAGCTCGGCGAGAACGAGTACCTCGGCACCTCGACCCTGTGCATGGGCAACGAGCTGGCGGTGAAGGTGAAGGTGGAGGGCGGCAAGATCGCTGCCATCGACATCGTGCAGCAGCAGGAGACCGCTGGTGTGGGCAGCTTGGCGCTCGACGCCCTGCCGGCCCGGATCATCGAGGCCCAGTCCACCGAGGTGGATGCCGTAGCCGGCGCCACCGTCTCCTCCACGGCTCTGAAAGACGCCGTGAACAACGCCCTCGCCCAGGTGAAGTAGCTCGCCTGATGCGATAGGGGCGCACCCGAGCGCCCCGCAATCCCTCCCCACGAGATCGTGGCCCGCTCTGGGCCTCGATCTCGTTTTTTCCAGCCGCGAATCGACGATTGTTCCGTTAGGACCGTCGATTTGTGGCTAGCATTTTCCCGAAACAGCCTGATCCGAAGAAAAAGAAGCCCCGGATTGACGATCTTTACAGAACAACCGTCAATCCGGGGCTAGTTTTTCGGAGCCGAAAGCGCCTACGCAAGCTCGGTGATCTCGAGCGTGCCCTCCTTCACCAGCTGATAGGTGTCGCGGGCGATCATGTACTCCTCGTCGGTGGGAATGATAACGATGCGCACCTCGGAGTCGTCCGTGGAGATCTCGCGCTCGCCGCGCAGGCCCTTGCGGTTCTTCTCCAGGTCGATCTTGATGCCGAGCGGCTGCAGGCCCGCGAAGATCATGCGGCGCATCTTGTCGCAGTTCTCGCCCACGCCGGCCGTGAGCACGATGGCATCGACGCCGCCCATGACGGCGATGTACTGGCCGATGTACTTCTTCGCGGAGTTCGAGTACATGTCGTAGGCGAGCTGGGCGCGCTCGTCGCCCTCCTCGGAGGCCTGGCGCACGCTGCGCAGGTCGTTGGAGATGCCAGAGATGCCCAAAAGCCCGCTCTTCTTGTTCATGAGGTCGTTCACCTCGGCCGCCGTGAGGTTCTCCTTCTCCATGATGAAGGGGACGATAGCCGGGTCGATGGCGCCGCAGCGGGTGCCCATCATAAGGCCATCGAGAGGCGTGAGACCCATGGAGGTGTCAACGGCCACGCCGTGGTCGATGGCGGAGATGGAGCAGCCGTTGCCCAGATGGCAGGTGATGAGCTTCAGGTCCTCCAAGGGCTCGTCCATGAAGGCGGCCGCGCGCTCGGCAATGTAGCGATGCGAGGTGCCGTGGGCGCCGTACTTGCGGATGGCGTGCTTCTCGTACAGCTCGTAGGGCAACGGATACATGTAGGCCTTCGGCGGAATGGTCTGGAAGAACGAGGTGTCGAAGACGGCCACCATGGGCTTGCCGGGCATCTGCTCGCGGCAGGCCTCGATGCCCATGAGCGCGGCCTTGTTGTGCAGAGGCGCGAGCTCCGCCAGCTCGTCGATCTTGGCGACGACATCGTCATCGATGAGCACGGAGCGATCGAAGTACTTGCCGCCCTGCACTACGCGGTGCCCCACGGCGTCGATGTCGTCCAAAGAGTCAATGGCCTTGGTGGGGCCGCTCGTCAGCGCCTCCAGCACGAGGGCCATGGCGGCGTTGTGATCGGGCATGGGGGTGTCGATGACCACCTCATTCTCGTCGATGCCGTGCTTGTGGAAGGCCTCGGCGGAACCGACACGCTCGCAGATGCCCTTGGCGAGCACTTCATGGGTTTCAACATTGATGAGCTGGTACTTCAGAGAGGAAGAACCGGCGTTGAGGACGAGGACGTTCAATGACTTACCTCCTAATCAATAGTTTCCCCTATTTTAGGAGTGCACGCAGGGCGCGTCGCACCTGCTCGCGTCCTTATCGGCAAGCGGAGCGCCGCTCACCGATTGACACCCCGTCATCTTTTCCGTTGAATTGCGAAGGTGGCTCCCCGTAGGGGGCGACCTTGGTCGCCCCCTTCCAACTGAAGACATCATTCCGGTCGAGTGGGCAGACCAAGGTCTGCCCCTACGGAATCTGTCGCGCCGCCACCGTTCTAGGAGAGGGTCGTGTCCTGGGTCTCGTCGTCGGGGGCGGCCACCAGCTCGCCCATGAGCACCTCCACCTGCTGCTCGGCGGCGCCCAAGCGCTTCTGCAGCGAGCCCAAGAGCACCACGCCGCGCTCGTAGGCGGCGAGGGACTCCTCCAGTTCCAGCGTATTGCTCTCCAGCACGGAGACGATGGACTCCAGCTCGCTCAAGGCCTCGCGGAAGGTCAGCTCTTCCACCGGCTTCTTCTCGTCAAGGTTCGCGGCATCGCTCATGGCGCTTCCTTTCTCATCGTTGCGTGTATCACTCGTCGCTGCGCGTATCGTCAGTCCCAAGCCTCGACGGCGCTGTGGATGCGGCGGATATTGTCCACCGTGCAGTCCAGCTCACCGTCAGAAAGGGTCACCACGAGGCGCTCCCCCGCCGCGACGCCGTCCACCGAGCTCACCACTCGGCCGTCCTCCCCCTTGGCCATGGCGTAACCGCGGCCGATGACGGCCAGAGGCGACAGATCGTGCAGGCGCGCCGCGCTCACGGCCACCGACGCGCGATAGGGGTCGGTCATCGCCGCGCCGGCGCGCATCAGGCGCCCCCGCGTTCCATTGAGCTGCTGCCGGGAGCGCTCGCCGAAGTGCTCGCCGAGGTAGCCGAGGCGCCCTGCAGCGGCGCCCACCGCTCCTCTGGGCGCCGAGAGCAGCCCGGGCAGCATGCGGCCCAGCACCTCGCCGATAAGCCCCAGTCTGTGGCGATCCTCGCGCAGCGCCTCCGGCAGCGCGCGGCCGAGGCGGTCGGACAGGTCGTCCAAGGCCAGCGCCTCGCCGTCGAACAGGCGCTTCGGCTCGCGGAACAGCGGCAGGGAAGCCACCCGTTCCATCTTGATCGACAGCGCGTCCAAACGACGGCTCTCGGCATGGCCCATGGCGGCGCCGAGCCCCTGGATGCGGGCGGCGATCTCGCCCTGAGCCGGCGCCACGGCCTCGGCGGCCGCCGTGGGCGTCGAGGCCCGCACGTCGGCCACCATATCGGCGATGGAGGTGTCCGGCTCATGTCCGATGCCCGTCACCACGGGCACGGGACAGGCGGCAATGGTGCGCGCCAGCCGACGGTCGTTGAAGGGCATGAGATCCTCGAAGGATCCGCCGCCGCGCACGAGGAGCACCACCTCAGCGCCGGCGAAGACCACCTTGGCCAGACCGTCCACGAGCCCGTCGGCCGCCCCGGGGCCCTCCACGGGAACGCCGGCGAACAGGATGCGGGCCAAGGGATACCGCCGTCGCAGAGTGCGAAGCACGTCGTGGACGGCCGCACCGCGCGGCGAGGTGACGAGCCCTATGGTCTCGGGATAGGCGGGCAAAGGACGCTTGCGGGCCGGATCCATCAGTCCCATGGCCTCGAGCTCCCGTGCCAAGTTGGCCACCTGCAGCCGCAGCTGCCCTTCGCCGGCCAACGACACCGAGAACACGTCGAAGTTCATGCGCCCCTTGGCCGCGTACAGCGAGAAGCGCCCGGTGAGCTCCACCAGGGCGCCGACGGAAAGCGCCACGCCCGAGGCCTGGTAGCGGTTCATCCACATCATGCACGGAAGCGAGGCCTTCTCGTCCTTCACGGTGAAGTACACGGCCTTGTAGCCGGGCTTGTCGTTCACCTCGGAGACCTCGCCCACCAGGCGCACCACGACCTCTTCCAGGGCATTCTTGGCCAGGCCCATGGCCGCCGACACCGACAGGGCCGGGGCGGCCTCCTCTTCCGTTGTCGTCTCGCGCTCTTCCACCGCCACAGCAGGCTCCGTTTACTCCTGGCGCTGGCCGAGCAGCCACAGAAGCTGCAGAATGGAGGTGAGGGCGGCGGCCAGATAGGTGAAGGCGCAGGCGCGCAGAACGTCGAAGGCGCCCTTGCGCTCCTGGGCGGGCAGGCCGATCTGACCCATGTAGGCCATGGCGCGCTGGGAGGCGTTGAACTCGACGGGCAGGGTCACCAGCTGGAAGAGCACCACCACCGCGTACATGATGATGGCCGCGGTGGTAAGACCGGCGATGTTCAGGACGATGCCGGCCATGAGCAGAAAGATCCAGGCGTTCGAGGCCAGGTTCACCGCCGGCACGATGGCCCCGCGGATCTTCATGGGCGTGTAGTCCTGGGCGTACTGGCAGGCATGGCCCACCTCGTGGCAGGCCGTGGCCGTGGCGGTGATGGTGCGCCCGTCGAAGGCCTCGGGCGAGAGCGACACCGAGTTGCTGCGCGGGTCGAAGTAGTCCTGCCCCGGGCCGCCGCGGAAGACCTGCACATTCGAGATGCCGTAGTAGGAAAGCATCTGGCGCGCCGCCTCGGCGCCGGTCAGCCCCGTGGAGTTCGCCACATGGGAGTAGGTCTTCAGTTTGTGGTTCACGTACCACTGGGCGCCCATGCCGATGACGAGCGTCGCGACGATGAGCATGAGGTAACTGCTGGAAATCATAGGGTTCTCCTTGCGTATGCCTTGCATTTTTGGCAGTCAATTATAGGCATGGGAGCGCCCCGGTCGCCCGGGAGGCGCCGAAAGCGTGAAAGATACGTAACCGCCTCAGGAACGCGGCGTCACCACGAGTCCTTCGGGGCCGAGGGACAGGGCGAGCCGGCCGGCGAGAAGCTCCAGCAGCTCGTCCCCCACCATGGCGCGGCGCCAGCCGCGCAGCACATCGACATCGGCGGTGTAGCCCCGGGCGACGCGGGCGAGCTCCGTCCGGGAGGCCAGCGTCTGCATGGCGATGTCGTTCTCCTTGGCGCGCAGCCGCACGAGCGCCTCCATGAGATCGAGCTCGGCATCGACGTTGCGCTCGCTCTTCGGCGACTTGTCCAGCTCGGGCCACGTATCGGGCGCGGCATCGAGACCCCGGACGAGCACGGTGGCCACGGCCCGGGCGTCCCGAGTGTTCAGCTTCTCGCGCACGCCGCGGATCAGGAACAAATCGTCGATGGTGCGGGACTCGCGACGGCAGGCCTCGACGATCTGCTCGTCGGTGAGCACCCACTTGCGCGGCATATCGCGCTCCTGAGCCGTCACCTCGCGCCAGCACGCCACCTCCCGCGCCGCCGAGAGCTGCCGGCGCGTAAGCTGGCCCACGCGCTTGAGCCGCTTGTAGCGCTCGAAGGGGTCGCTCTCGTAATGGGCCGGGTCGCTCATGGCGGCGAAGTCGTTGTCGAGCCAGTGCAGACGCCCCTTCGCCTCCAATTTCTCCACCATGATGCGGTACATCTTCGGCAGATAGATCACGTCGTCGGCGGCATATTCCAGCTGGGAAGTGGAAAGGGGTCGGCGCGACCAGTCGGTGAACGAGTCGCTCTTCTTCAAGTTCACGCCGCACAGGCTGTGCACCAAAGGCCCGTAGCCGATCTGCTGGGTGTGGCCCAAAAGGGTGGCCGCCACCTGGGTATCGAACAGGGGCGCGGGCAAAACGCCCAGCTCGCGATAGAGGATCTCCAGATCCTGGCCGCCGGCGTGGAAGAGCTTCACGATGGAAGAGTCGGTGAGCAGCGGGGCGAGCACCTTCATGTCCTCGATGGCGAAGGGATCAACGACGGCCACTTCCGCATCCGTGGCCAGCTGAATGAGGCAGAGGTTCGCGTAGTAGGTCTTCTCGCGCAGAAACTCCGTATCAATGGCCAAGACCGACGACGAGGCCGCTCTGCGCACGAAGGCCTCCAGGTTTTCTTGGCTTGCAATGTATTCCACGACGGTCCTTGTCTGTAAGAGATGAGGTTGTAGTACCATCCTATAATAGCAAGGGAAAGGAATTATGTGAAACTCCTCATCGTGAACAACCTGGCCTCCGGCTTCCGCGACGGGGCCATTTACGACTTCATGCGCGCCTTTGCGTCCGACGGCGACGAGATTTGCGTGCGCTGCACCGACGGTAACACCGACCTCGCCGATTTTCTGCGCGACGCCGAGAATTTCGACGCCGTGGTAGCCGCCGGCGGCGACGGCACGGTGGCCTCGGTGGCCTACCTTTTGGCCGAGACGGGCATCCCGCTGCTCCCCTTCCCCGCTGGCACCGCGAATCTGCTCGCCATGAACCTCGCCTCGCCGGCCGAGCCCCACGCGCTCGCCCATCTCATGCGCGAGCAGCGCCTCATGGATTTCGACATCGGGGAGATCGAGCTCTCCAACGGCGAGCGCTTCGGATTCTCCATGATTGCCGGAGCCGGCTACGACGCCGCCATCATGGAGGGCGCGGAGCCCTCCAAGCGCCTTCTGGGCCCCATGGCCTACTTCACGGCGGCTTTTGCCAACTTCGCGCCGCAGTTCTCCCGCATCACGCTCACCATCGACGGGAAGACCGTCGAGACCCAGGGCGTGGGGGTGCTCGCCATCAACTTCTCGAAGCTGCAGTTCGACATCTCGCTCGTCCACGAGAACCTGCCGCGCGACGGCATGTTCGACATCGTGGTCATGAACACCCACGACGCCGTGGGCCTCATCCCGGCGATCTTAAGCTGCATGCTCGACCGCGCCGGCGAGTTCCCCGCACGCCCCGATGTGATGGAGGTCTTCCGCTGCCGGGAATGCACCGTCGTCGCCGACCCGCCGCTGGATGTGCAATACGACGGCGAGGTGACGGGGACGACCACGCCCTTCACCGTGCGCATGCTGCCCGAGGCGGCGCGCTTCGTCGTGAGCGAGGAGTGCCTGAAGCTCTTCGGCGAGGAGAGCGCTTCGCCGCTTAATCTCGACTAGGGACGCGCACGACGAGGCCAGCGCGCTCGCCCAAGGGCCCCCTGCCCGCTCCTTCCCTTCCACGGATCTACCACCCTCCCCTTTTGTGAAAAAAGCGGCCCCGGCGCGATTGCCGGGGCCGCTTTCTCGTTTCGACCGAAGCGTCGCTACACGAGGCCGGGCGTCGTCACCAACAGGTAGATGGACAGGCAGGCCGCCGCGATGATAACGACGAGCACCACCTTGTCCAGGGTGCTCTGGAAGTACTTCTCGCCGCGCTCCTTCTTGCCCCAAATGTACATGATGATACCGGGCACGTACAGAAGGCACATGAGGATGACGCCGAGCACGCCTGCGGCCCACGAAAGGAACAAGCTGTAGACGACGCCCACGCAGCCGAGGATACGCCACCAGAGAATCGGCCCGCTGAGGTGCCCCTTGAAGGCCTCGGGCTCCTTGAAGGCCACTTTCGCGAAATAGGCGGCGGACAGCAGGTACGGCAGAAGAATCATGCCGGCGGACAGCGTGTAGAAGAACTGGTAAGTGGAATCGGTGAACAGCCAAGTGATGAGGAACAGCTCGATGATGATGTTCGTGACCACCAGCGTCACCACCGGCGCGCCCTTGGCGTTGGTCTTGGCGAAGGCCTTGATGAACACGCCCTCCTCGGCGGCCTCGAAGGGGGACTCGCTGGCGAGCACCGTATAGCCGAGCATGGCGCCGATGAGCGAGAGCGACACGGCGAAGTTGATGAGCACGGCGCCCCAATCGCCCACGGCGGCCTGCATCACGTAGGCCAGAGCCGGATTCTCGAGATTGGCCAGCTCAGAGAGCGGCATGACGCCCATGGAGAGGATGGACACCGTCAGGTACAGCGTCAGCACGCAGATGAACGCGATGATCGTGGCCTTGCCCACGTCCTTCGCCTTCTTGGCGCGGCCGGAGATGGCCACCGCGCCCTCGATGCCGATGAACACCCAGATGGTCACCATCATGGCCGTCTGCACCTGGTCGACGAAGGCGAGCGACGGGTCGGCTCCGGTGGTGAGGTTCGCGATGAAAATGTCGGGCTTGAAGGCGCCGATGAAGATGATGGCGATGATACCGATGAGCAGGGGCACGAACTTCGAGATGGTGATGACCGCGTTGATGAGGGTCACCTCGCTGATGCCGCGGCTCACGAGGAAGGCGTAGAACCAGATGATGCAGGAGGCGCCGATGACGGCGTAGAGGTTCGTGCCGTTGCCGAAGATCGGGAAGAAGTACGACAGCGCGCCGAACAGAAGCGCCGAGAAGCTGACCGTGCACAGAAGGGCCGAGATCCAGTAGCCCCAGGCACTGTTGAAGCCGAGGAAGTCGCCGAATCCCGTGGCGGCGTAGGTGTAGATGCCGCCCTTGAGGTCGGGCTTAACCCGGGAAAGCGCGAAGAACGTCATAACGAGGCAGAACACGCCGATGGCGGAAATGCCCCAGGCGGTCAGTATCGCCCAGCCGCTCGCGCCGCCGGCGGCCGCATCGCCCGACAGCGAGAACACGCCCGCGCCGACGATGAGCGTGATGACCGTGGTGACCATTCGAAACAAGCCGATGCCCTTGGGGTTGGTCACCCCGTCCGCTGCGGCCTGGGGCACGGCGGCCCCTGTCGTGGTCATTGATTCTGTGCTCATGGAAAGACCAACTCCTCGGTAGGGGAACATTGAGAACAATGATACCCCAGGTCAGGTTATTTCGCTTCCACAACTTTTCCACGTAAGGGCTGCGTTACGAAAACTTGTCGAGATAACGAAAAAGGTCGGAAGAAAACTCTTCCGACCTGCGAATTCATGGTGCGCGATACAAGATTTGAACTTGTGACCCCCACCGTGTCAAGGTGGTGCTCTCCCCCTGAGCTAATCGCGCATTCCGGGTTGCCGCCTCGCTTTCGTTCAGCAGCGAGTTAGTAGTTTAACAGATCACCGCTCCCTGTCAAAGGGTTTTTCAGGATTCCTTGGAATCGGCGGCAGATGGCGCGGATGCGGGGGCAGGAGCCTGGCTTCCCTCATCGATCGCCGGCTCCCCTTCGGGAAGCTCGCGGCCCGATGCCGGGGCAATCTTGTCGTAGTTCCAACCGTTGGTGTACTTGGGAGGCTGCACCACCGCATAGCGGGCGCCGCACTTCTCGCAGATGACGACCTTGCCGGCCTTCGGGCGGAACATCCACCACACCACCCCGGCCGTGGCAAGGGTGACGACAACGGCCAGCACGATGAGCATGTCCATCATGCCCACCTCGGCGGCATCGCCGGTCGTGAAACCCGCCAGAGCCACAAGCACCCACAGACCGAGGATGTAGATGGCGAACCCGGCCACGAGGACCTTCGAAACGCCCCGAGTCGGCAACGCCCCCTCGTACTGGGTGGCGCGGGCCTTGCACTCGCGGCATTTTACTTTGCTCGTCTCCATGGGCAACCGCCTCTCACGGCCGAATCTTTTCGTGCTGCCATACTACCATAGGGTGACGTTCATTTTGTGCACGCGATCAACGATCAAGGCAAAGTCATCTCAGCTCGCCGGGAAACCGAACGCTGCAGCTTTCCGCACCGAGCACGACGCAAAGAGGGCTCTTCCAGCAAAAAAAATCGAGAGCCCGCAGGCTCTCGACTCGTGAAATCATGGAGCGGACAACGGGATTCGAACCCGCGACCCTCACCTTGGCAAGGTGATGCTCTACCAGCTGAGCCATGTCCGCATCGCGAGGAGATACTATAAGGGAAGCGGCCAGGCGATGCAAGCCCTAATTTCAAGAAATTCAAGACTCGTCCGCAAACGGCCGCCCGGGGCATCCTTCCGCAGCCGCGCCGCTAGTTGAGCCGCTCGGCGTTCTCGATGGCCGCGTCCACGCGGGCACGGGCCTGCTCCCCCACCTTCGCCGGCGCCTCGCCGCCCTCGGCCTCGCGCACCGCCTCCTCGATGGCCTCGTCGGCCAGCTGCTTCTTCCACGCGTTCAGCCGCGAATTGAAGGCCATTTGAATGAACTCCAAGACGACCGCGAAGATCATGGCGAAGTACACCATGAGCTTCTCCATGTGCATGTCGAGCACCTCGATGGAGGTGTGGATGCCGGCGGAATCAAGCACGAGCAGAACGCCGATGGCGCAGATGAACACCAGTGCCAAGATCTTCATCTCCGGATGACTGTTGATGAAATTGGAGATGGGGTCGATAAAGATCATCATGATGAACACGGCGATCATGACGGCCAGAATCATGACGATGAGGTGCTCGGCCAGGCCCACGGCCGTGATGACCGAATCGATGGAGAACACGAGATCCATCACCATGATGGTGCCGACGGCCTGGGGCAGCCCGATGAGATGGCGCGCCTTGTGCTCCTCGGAGGTCTCGGCCTTGATCTCGGTGAGGGCGAGCACGTCGATAAGCTCACTGATGCCCTTGTAGATGAGGTAGCCGCCGCCGACGAGCATGACGATGTCGCGCACCGAGAAGCCGTGGCTGTAGGCGCCGAGGTTCACGGTGAACAGCGATGCGGTCATGTGCACCAGATAGGAGGCGAAGCACAAGAAGAGGATACGCATAACCAGCGCGCCAGCCAGGCCCAGCTTGCGGCCGATATGCTGCTTCTCCGGTGGAAGGCGGTTGGTGGTGATGGAGATGAACACCAGGTTGTCCACGCCCAAAACTATCTCCAGGAAAATGAGCGTAAGGAGGCTGATCCATGCCTCCGGGGTCGCAAAAATCGAAAGATCCACGTCTTCCTCCTCGATCCGCGCGGGCCGGCCCATCCGACCCACAAAAAAAGACTCATGGTGCAGAACAGACCTTCGCGGTCAATCCTGCACCATGAGTCTCGCTAATTGAGGCTCGCCAGGTCCGCTGTTGCCGCCCATGCGCGCAACCGTGGCCACGATGTTGACGAGCCGCGCCCGATGGCGCCAGCTACTCCCCCATGGAGTCCGTTTATCCTAGCAGAGAGCCAACGGGGAAGCAATGGTATAATCGGCAGCAACACCGTAACGTACAGGAGCGCCATTCATGACCCAAGACGAGAACCTGCGCGATTCCGTAGATTCAACCGAAGCCGCTACAAGCCCCGCCGAGGAGGCGCGCCGCCGCAAGGCCAGCCACGCCCGATCGGGCGAAGCCGAGATGCCTCCCACCCGCCGTGCAGGCTTCCATCCGCTGGCCCGCGAGCCGAAGAGCACCGTGCAGATCGGAGACGTTCGCTACTACGACGGCGCCGAGCTCTCACGTCCCTTGGAGATGCCGCCGCGCGTGAAGGCCATCATGCTGGCCGCCATGGTCGTGGCCGCCGTTGGCGGCTGCCTTTTCTTGGGGCGCTACTTCGACCAGATCATGAACGAGCCCATCCGCCAGCAGCAGACGCTGCAGGACAACTTGGCCCGCGAGGTTTCCTACGACTTCCCTTTGCTCTCTTCGCTCATGCCGCTTTCCGACGAGGAGATCATGACCGCGCTTACCGATGCCGGCTACACTTTGTACGAGCGCACCCCCGTTGGCACCGACCCCGACGGCGGCTTCGAGGTCATCAAGCTGCCCGCCGACGTCTCCCTGGAAGAAGCGGGGCTCATGTACGTTCACGGCATCGACAAGCTGTCGGCCGGCGACGCCGTGAAGCTTTTGAAGGGAGCCTGGACGCTCACCGTCTCGCGCAAGGCGGGCGACGACATGCGCCTGCGCTACGCTGATTTCGCCTCGGGCACCATCGAGAAGGCCGTCCAGGGGGCCATGCAGGTGGAGGGGCTGGAAAATGCCGAGGTCACCGACAGCGGCGTGGACGACTCGGGCAACACCTACCAGGCCGGCGTCGTGTCCACGGACAACGGTACCTACAACTGGCGCGTGTCGGTCATCGAGCTGGACGAGGTCTACGACATCTCGGGCCTGCCGAATACCGCCTTCTACGTCGGCATCCGGTTCACCGCCCAAGCCTAGGGAAGCCGCCCCCGGCTGTCCCCGCAGATTACCGAAAGCCGCCGCCCGCGAAATCGGACGGCGGCTTTTTTGCGCTAGCCCTCGGCGCGCTCGGCGGCCGTATCCGGCTCGATATGCACGAGCACTTCCTTGATTTGAGGGAAGGCCGCGGCCACGACACCTTCCACCTCGTCTCCCAGGTCATGGGCGGCAAGCACCGTCATCTGCGGATCGACGAGCACGTGCAGATCGCAGTAGACCTCAGCCTCGGTGCCCCGGGTGCGCACGGCGTGAATCGACCGCACGCCATCCACCTCCTCCGCCACGCGGGCGATGTCGGCGGCGGGAATGCGCGCGTGGTCGGAAAGGGTGCGCAGCCCCGTGCGGAACACACCCACTGCGGAGGCGAGGATGGCCACGGTCACGAGCAGCGCCATAATGGGGTCGGCCATGGGGAACCCGGCCACGACGAAGCCGAGGCCGACGATGACGCCGATGGAGACGAAAGCGTCGGAGAGCGTGTGAGCCGCATCAGCCGCGAGGATCTCGCTCTTGAGCCGCTTGCCCGCGCGGCGCTCGTACAAGGTCACGAACAGGTTCACCACGAGGGTTCCCACCATGACGATGAAGGACACGGGCGTCACCTGAGCCGTGTAGGTGCCGGCGACCAGCTTCTCCACAGCCGAGGAGCCTACTTCGAAGGCGGCGAAGAGGAGCAGCACGCCGATGGCGAGCGAACCGTAGGTCTCGAACTTGGAATGGCCGTAAGGGTGCCCCGCGTCGGCAGGACGCGCCGCCAAGCTGATGCCGACAAGCCCGATGACGTTGCCCAGCGAGTCGAATACCGAGTGGATACCATCGGCCTGCATGGAGGCCGACCCCGACGCCAGACCGTAGAAGTACTTGGAGGCGGCCACTACCAGGTTCAAGACGAGAACGATCCAAAGAACCCTCTCCACCTGCCGCCCATGAGCTGTCTTGCTGTCTGTCGTCATGTAACTCCCCCTTATGCGAAAAGGGAGCCCTTTTGGACTCCCTGTCATTTCTCTGGTGTCGGAGGCGGGATTTGAACCCGCACACCCGGTATATGGGCACTAGCACCTCAAGCTAGCGTGTCTGCCGTTCCACCACTCCGACATGCTTTTTGCAGCGACGATTATTCTAACAGAACTCCCGCGCGATGCAAGAAGAAATTTCCAATTACTGGGTAATGGTTCCGTGGGGGTAAATGATCATGAGAACCACCAGCGAAAGCAGGAACACGATAGCGCAGCCGATAGTGATGCGGTCGAGGTTCTTCTCGATGATGCTCGTGCCCGTCTGAGTAGAATACATGGAGCTCGCGATCATGTCCGAGATGCCCGTGCCCTTGCCCGAATGCATGAGAATGAAGATGATAAGGCCGACGCCGGACAGAACCAGCAGAACCAAGAAGACGATTACCAGGGGATTCAACGTGTCACGCTTCCTTTACGTTTCCAGTGTTTTGCGTACGCAAGTTGACTATTATAGCCGATGCCGCCGGCGCCTTCAAGGGTCACGCGGCGGCATCGAAACGATTTCAAGCCAGAAGGCTCTCGCCGGTCATCTCGGACGGCTGCGGCAGGCCGATCATCGCCAGCAGCGTGGGCGCGATGTCGGCCAGGCACCCTTCTGCGCCGGAAAGGGCGAGGCCCGACCCGCTCGCGTCCACGAGCACGAGCGGCACCGGGTTGGTGGTGTGAGCGGTGAACGCCCCGCCGTCCTCGGCGATCATCTTGTCGGCGTTGCCGTGGTCGGCCGTGACCAGCGCCACGCCGCCCTTGCGCTCGATGGCGGCGAGCACGCGCCCCACGCCGGCATCCACCGCCTCTACAGCCGCGCGGGCCGCGTCCACGACGCCGGTATGCCCCACCATGTCGCAATTGGCAAAGTTCACGATGTACACATCGGCCTCATCGGCGTCAATGGCCGCTGCCAGGGTGTCGGCCACTTCGGGCTCGCTCATCTCCGGCTGCAGATCGTAGGTGGCCACCTTGGGGCTCGCGATGAGGCATCGGCTCTCCCCCGCCTTCTCGGCCTCGCGACCGCCATTCAAGAAGAAGGTGACATGGGCGTACTTCTCCGTCTCGGCGATGTGGTACTGGGTAAGCCCCGCGTCAGCCAGCACATCGGCCAGCACGTTTTCCGGGAACTCCTTGGGGAATGCCACAGCCGCCGGAATGTCCGGGTCGTACTCCGTGAGGCACACGAAATGCACGCTCGGCCACTTCTTGCGTTCAAAGCCGGCGAAGGCCGGATCGGTGATGGCGCGGGTGATCTCGCGGGCGCGGTCGGGGCGGAAGTTGAAGAAGATGACGGCATCCCCGTCGCGCATACCGCGGGCATCCAGGGCCACCGGCTCGACGAACTCGTCGGTCACCTCGCTTCCGTAGGAGGCCTCCATGGCAGCCACGGCAGCCAGGTCGCGGAAGGGCTCGGCGCAGACGACGGCATCGTAGGCTCGCTCCACGCGTTCCCAGCGATTATCGCGATCCATGGCGTAGTAGCGGCCCTCCACGGAGGCGATGGAAATCTCGCAGGGCGCGCCAGCCGGGGCCTTCGACGCAGCCCGCTCCAGATGATCTACGAGCTCGGCCATATAACCGGCCCCACTGGCGGGCGGCACGTCGCGGCCGTCCATGAAGCAGTGCACCATGATGCGCGGCACCCCGACCGCCACGGCGGCGTCCACAAGCGCGTAGAGGTGCTCGTTGGAGGAGTGCACGCCGCCGTCGGAGAGCAATCCCATGAGATGCAGCGCGGCTCCCTGCTTCTTGGCCGTCTCGAAGGCCGCGACGATCTCCGGATTTACGGCGATCGATCCGTCGCGGCAGGCGCGGTTGATGCGCGTGAGCTCCTGGAACACCACGCGCCCCGCACCGATGTTCAAATGCCCTACCTCCGAGTTGCCCATCTGCCCCTCGGGCAGGCCCACGGCCTCGCCGGAGGCCGCCAGGCGCGTGGTGGGCGCCTCGGCGAACAGGCGGTCGAGCACCGGTGTTGCGGCCAGCGAGATGGCGTTGCCGGGGCCCGGCTCGGCCAGGCCGAAGCCGTCCATGATGATGAGACAGGCGGGAAGGCGCAGCTCTTCGCGGGCCGGCGCCACAACAAGTCGTTCCATTTAGCAGGCTTCCTTCACAATTTGGATAAACGAATCGGCCTTAAGCGCCGCACCGCCGATAAGGCCGCCATCGATGTCGGGCTCGGCGAGGAGCAGCGCCGCGTTCCCCTCGTTCATCGAGCCGCCGTAGAGCACGCGCAGGTTCTCGGCCACCTCAGCGCCGAACATGTCTGACACGGTGGCGCGGATGGCGGCGCAGACCTCCTCGGCCTGCTCGGGTGTGGCCGTGCGACCCGTGCCGATGGCCCACACCGGCTCGTAGGCCACAACGGTACGGGCGGCGTCGGCCGCGTCCATGCCGGCATAGGCCGAGCGCACCTGGGCCGTGACGAAATCGAGGTAGGTGCCCCCGTCGCGCACGGACAGAGACTCGCCCACGCAGATGATGGGGGTGATGTCGGCCTCGATGAGCGCGCGGGCCTTCAAATTCACTTCCTCGTTGGTCTCGCCGAACAGATTGCGGCGCTCGGAATGGCCGACGATGCAGAAGGCGCAGCCGATGTTCTTGATCATGGCGATGGAAATCTCGCCGGTAAACGCGCCCTTGGGCTCCCAGTAAACGTTCTGGGCGCCCACGGCGATATCCACGCGGTCGAACTCGAAGACGCTCTTCACAGGCTTGAGATCCACAAACGGCGGGCAGACGGCCACGTCCACCAGCTCGAGCCAGTCGCGCTCCATGCGGTTGGAGATCTCCTGAGCGAGCACCACGGCCTCGGGGATGGTGTTGTTCATCTTCCAGTTGCCGGCAATGAGGTTCTTGCGGGGCATATTGCTTCCTTTCTAGCGAAGGGCCTCGACGCCGGGGAGCGCCTCGCCCTGGACGAGCTCCATGGAGGCACCGCCGCCCGTGGAGATGAAGGTCATCTTGTCAGCCAGGTCGAACTGGTTCACCGCGGCCACCGAGTCGCCGCCGCCGATGATGGTGTCGGCCTCCTCGTTGGCGGCCACGGCCTCGGCCACCGCCCGGGTGCCGGCCTCGAAGGAGGGCATCTCGAAGACGCCCATGGGACCATTCCAGAAGACGCTCTTGGCCATGCCGATGGCCTCGGCGTACAGCTCGGCCGTCTCCGGGCCGATATCGAGGCCCATCATGTCGTCGGGAATCTCGTCCACCGAGACGGTGGCGAGGTTGGCGTCGTTCGCGAAGGCATCGGCGCACACGACGTCCACGGGAAGCAGCAGCGACACGCCGCGGTCGGCGGCCTTCTTCATCATGTCGCCGGCGCGCTCGACCCAATCGGCCTCCATGAGCGAGGTGCCCACGGATTTGCCCTGGGCCGCCAGGAACGTGAAGCACATGCCGCCGCCGATGATGAGGGTGTCGGCCTTCTCCAGCAGCGCGTCGATGACCTTGATCTTGTCGGAGACCTTCGAGCCGCCGAGAATGGCGACGAAGGGGCGGCGCGGCTCGTCGAGCATACCCGTGAGCGTGGCCACCTCGCGCTCCATGAGGTAGCCGGCATAGGAGGGCAGATAAGCCGCAACACCGGCCGTGGAGGCATGGGCGCGGTGCGCGGTGCCGAAGGCGTCGTTCACGTAGGCATCGGCGAGGTCTGCCAAGGCACGGGCAAACTCGGGGTCGTTCTTCTTCTCGCGCTTGTCGAAGCGGATGTTCTCCAGCAGCAGCACGTCACCGTCTTCCAGCGCGTCGACGGCTTCCTGAGCCGCAGGTCCGATAAGCTCGCGCGAGAGCACGATGTCGCGGCCGAGCAGCTCCTGCAAACGGCGCGCGATGGGGCCCAGGCTGAAGGACTCCTCGAAGCCCTCCCCCGCCGGGCGACCGCGGTGGCTCGTGAGGATCACCCGGGCGCCGTCGCCGATGAGCTTGTTGATGGTGGGCAGCGCCGCGCGGATGCGCGTGTCGTCGGTCACGTTGCCATCGGCATCCACCGGCGCGTTGAAGTCGACGCGCACGAGCACCTTCTTGCCCGCGAAATTCTCGTCATCAATGGTCTTGATATCCGCCATGTCTCATCCTTTCCCCTATACGGGAAAACCCAGCTCAAGCTAAGAGCTGGGTTTTCTTGGGATAAATCCTCTTTTGAGTTACGGAAGAAGAATTTTAACAAGATCCTTCACGCGGTTGGAATAGCCCCACTCGTTGTCGTACCAGGAGACGCACTTCACGAAGTTGCCCTCGCCGCCGAGCACCATGGTCAGCTGCGAGTCGAAGATGGAGGAGTGGTCGTTGCCGACAATGTCGATGGACACGATGGGATCCTCGGTGTACTCAAGGATGCCCTTCAAGGGGCCCTCGGCCGCGGCCTTCATGGCGGCGTTGATCTCCTCGGCGGTCACCGACTTCTCCAGCTCCACCGTAAGGTCGACCATGGAGCCGTCGGGGGTGGGAACGCGGGTGGCGAAGCCGTCGAGACGGCCCTTGAGCTCGGGGAGCACGAGGGACACGGCGCGGGCGGCACCGGTGGTGGTGGGGATCATGGACACGGCGGCAGCGCGGGCGCGGCGCAGATCCTTATGGGGAAGATCGAGGATCTTCTGGTCGTTGGTGTAGGAGTGAATGGTGTTCATGTAGCCGCGTTTGATGCCGAAGTTCTCCAGCAGCACCTTGGCGAAGGGAGCCAGGCAGTTGGTGGTGCAGGAGGCGTTCGAGATGATGTTGTGCACCTCGGGGTCGTACTGGTCGTCGTTGACGCCCATGACGATGGTGATGTCCTCGTCCTTGGCCGGGCAGGTGATGACGACCTTCTTGGCGCCGGCGTCCAGGTGCTTCTGCGCCAGCTCGCCGGTCTTGAAGATGCCGGTGGCCTCTACGACCACATCCACACCCAGCTCGCCCCAGGGCAGGTTCGCCGGATCGCGGTCGGAAAGCATGGTCACGTGCTTGCCATCCACCACCAAGCCGTCATCCGTCACTTCGATGTCGAAATTGCGGATGCCGTGGATGGAGTCGTACTTCAGCAGGTGAGCAGCGGTGGCTTTGTCGCCCAGATCGTTGACGGCGATCACCTCGACCTCGGGATCGTCAGCCATGGCGCGGAAGACGAGGCGTCCGATGCGACCGAATCCGTTGATGCCTACCTTGGTTGTCATGCGTATCTCCTTTCACAAGATACTCGCGAAGCCCGATGGGCACGTATCAGCTGTTAGGCCTCTCACAAGTTTACTACGAAGCTAAGCGATTCCCACCACGATAAAGCCGACGGCCCCGAAAACCGTCCCGCCTGCACAAAAGCGAGCGCAACAACTTGCCGCCTATTTCCTCCAGTAAATTGACTCGGGCACAACTTACTGGAGGAAATACGGCACAAGGGAGAAGTTAGAGAGGCCGTTTACCACCTCCATGGGGTTGGCGGCGCTACTCCCCCGCGTCCAGCTCGGCGGCCAGCGCCTCGAGGCGGCGGACGCGGTGGTAGACAGCGCTCTTGGAGAGGGGCGGCGTCGCCCGCTCACCGAGCTCCTTCAGCGATGCCTCGGGGTAGGTGACCCGCAGGCGGATGAACTCCTGCAGCGCCGGGGGCAGGTCCTCCATGCCGTAGTGCTCCACCACGCGCCGGATGGCGTAAATCTGCTCCACGGCGGCGTTCGAGGCCTTCTGCTGGTTGGCCAGCTCGGCGTTGATCTGGCGGTTCACGTCGTTGCGCACCGACTTCACGACGCGCTCCTCCTCCATGGAAAGCGCCGCTTGGTGGGCGCCGGTGAAGGCGAGGAACTCCGTGATGGCGTTGCCGCTCTTCAGGTAGACCATGTACGAGCTGCGCCGTGCCATGATGCGGGCCGTGATGTCCTTGCGGGCCATGAGCTCCACGAGTCCCTCGGCCAGCGCCTCGGATTCCACGGTGATCTCGAAGTGGAAGTCGCTTTTGGGGTTCGAGATGAAGCCGCTGCCCAGAAAAGCGCCGCGCAAATAGGCCGCAGCGCAGCAGGGCTTGGCCACCAGCGATTCCTTGATTCCCATCTCCAGGCCGCCCTCGGCCGAGAGCACCCCCATGTCGCGCAAAGCGTCGGCCAGATGGGGCTGGGCAGGCACCTCGATGAGGTAGTTCGGCGTCTTGTGCAGCACCGAACGGCGCATGGTGAGATTCGTCTTCAACGAATAGATGCCGTGCAGAAGCCGCACGACGAGCCGCGCCGAGGCCGGCGCGTCCGTGGCGATCTCCACCCGGTAGCGGGCCGGTCCGCTCACGAAGAGCGTCCCCTCGATGCGCACCAGCGCCGCGAGCGTCGCCTTCTCGCACTGCGGACAGGCGGGCATGACCCGGGCCAGCTCGTCTTTCACCTCGGACGTGAACGACATAGCCTAGCTCCGGCGCGCCCGCGAGAGCTTGATGACGTTCTGGAAGGCATCGCGCAGCGCGAAGGGCGAGTGCCACGTGGGCTGCTCGGCGTCCACGAGGTTGCGGCTGATGACGATGGGGCCGCGGGACTGGATGGCGAGCATATCGGCGTAGGAGATGGAGATGGGACGCACCCCCTTGATGAGCTGGTCGTCGTTCAAATCACTCGTGGAGGCGTGCTCCAGCTCGGCCCCGGAGATGGCCGCGAAGCTGCCCGTGGCGGGACTTTCCGCGCGCAGGGGCACCTTCGAGTGCACGAGCATGTAGTCGATGAGGCCTTCCATACCGTGGGCCGCCAGCGCCTCGAAGTGCTCGCGGGCCGTCAGCCCCCACGTCTCCCCCTGCACGTCGGCCAGGGCGCACACGAATAGCACGCGGCCCCGGGAGGCGCGGATGGCCTCGACGACGCCGGGGATGAGCAGGTTCGGGATGATGGAGGTGAACAGCGACCCCGGGCCCAGCACGATGAGGTCGGCCTCGCGGATGGCCTGAAGCGCCGGCTCGTAAGGGCGCGGCGGCCGGCCGTCCTCGGCGGAGAGCCACACCTGCGCAAGCGCCGTCTTGGAATGGCAGGCCACGGCCTGACCGTCCAGAATGCGCCCGTCTTGGGTCTGGGCCGACAGCACCACATGGTCGAGCGTCGAGGGATACACGTGCCCCTGGGCGTCCACCAGCTTCTCGCAGATGGCGATGGCCTCGGGAAACGACCCCGTCGCATCTTCCAGCGCGGCCAGAAGGAGGTTGCCCAGAGCATGGTCGCGGGCCACGGCGAACCGGTACTTGAGCGCCCGCACAAGCGGGTCGGCGGGATCCTTCGCGAAGGCCACGAGGCACTTGCGGATGTCGCCGGGCGGCGTGACGTCGGCCTCCTCGCGCAGAACGCCGGTGCTGCCGCCGTCGTCGGCCATGGCCACGACGGCGCTCGTCTGCACGCCCAAGGAGAGCAGCGTCCGGATGGAGACGGGAGCGCCGGTGCCCCCACCGATGACCACCGCCTTCAGCGCACGGGCGTCCTCATCCAAAGGCCGCAGGTTCGGAAGCGCGCTGCGCAGGGCCGAGAACGCCGCCGTGGCCGCCGGATCGACGCGGAAGGCCTCGGTGCTCTTCTTTATGCCGGCCACCTTCTACGCTTCCTTTCCGCCGCCGGCGCGGGCGTCCAGCACGTTGTCGCTCTCGCGCTGCACGTCGTGACCGCGCTCGGCCAGACGCAGATCGCGATGGGCCACGCTCACCCGATAGCCCTTCGACTTCAGGTAGTCGCCCGTGGCCTCGGCAAGCGCCACCGACCGGTGCTGGCCGCCGGTGCAGCCCACGCCGATGGCCAGCTGCTGCTTGCCCTCGGCGACGTACCCCGGCATGACGACGTCCAGCAAATCGTGCCATTTCTGCTCGAACTCGATGGTCTCCTCGCGCATGCGCACGAAGTCGCGCACCGGGGCGTCCAGCCCCGTCAGCGGCCGCAGCTCCGGATCGTAATAGGGGTTCGGCAGGAAGCGCACGTCCATGACGAGGTCGGCGTCGTAGGGGGCGCCGTGCTTGAAGCCGAAGGAGTACACGGTGACCGCGAGCCCCTTGCGCTCGCTGCCCGTGGCGAAGAGCCCCCGGATGGTGCTGCGCAGCTTCTGGGGCAGCATATCGGTGGTGTCGATGACGTAGTCGGCGCGGTCGCGAAGGCCCATGAGCATGAGCCGCTCGCGCTGGATGCCCTGCCAGATGGTGGTGCCGTCGGTGCACAGCGGATGCCGGCGGCGACTCGACTTGTAGCGGGCGATGAGCTTGTCGTCGGCGGCATCGAGGAACAGCGTCTTGTAGGAGACGCCGGCCTCCTGCATGGAGGAAAGCTCGGCCTCCAGATCGCCGAAGAAATCGCCGTTGCGCGAGTCGCAGACCACGGCCAGGCGGCGCCGACCGCCCTCGTGCTCGGTGCTCTCGTTCACGCGCACGAGATCGGCGAGCAGGCTCGAGGGCAAGTTGTCCACGCAGTAGTAGCCCAAGTCCTCGAAGACGTGCATGGCTTCCGTGCGCCCGGCGCCGGACATGCCCGTCACGATGACGAAGTCGGGCATCTGGTCTTCTTCCATTATCTCCTCGGCCACACAGGCCTCCTTTCCCTAAGAAGCGTCTTCCGCCAGCTGTTCTTCCTTCTCTTCTTTCCGCTCATTATACTGCGCGAGAACGCGCACCAGCTCCTCGGCCACCTCTTCGGGGATGACCTTGGCGGCCTTGATTTCCTCCAAGCTGGCAGCTTTCAAGTTCTTGAACGACTTGAAGTGTTTCATCAGCGCCTTCTTCCGCACGGGGCCCAGTCCCGCCACGTCGTCCAGAATGCTCGCCGTCATGCCCTTGCCGCGCAGCTCGCGGTGGAAGGTGATGGCGAAGCGGTGGGCCTCGTCGCGCACCTGCTTCACCAGATACAGCGACGCCGAGCCTGAGGGCAGCACCACCGGTCCCGTGTCCTGCCAGGGCACGAACAGCTCCTCGTCGCGCTTGGCCAGACCGCAAATGGCGATGTCGTCGATCCCCATCTCCTCGAACATGGCGAGCGCCGCCGTCAGCTGCGGCTTTCCGCCGTCCAGGATGATGAGGTCCGGCTTGCTGCCGAAGCGCTCGTCGTTCAAGCGCGCCGGCGCGTAGCGGCGCCGCATCACCTCCTGCATGGAAAGGAAGTCGTTGGCCTCGTCGAGCGGCGTCTTTATCTTGAAGCGGCGGTACTGGTTCTTGTCCGGCTTGCCACCGGTGAACACCACCATGGAGGCCACGGTGTAGGAGCCGTGGATGGTGGAGATGTCGAAGCACTCGATGCGCATGGGCGGCGCGTCCAAGGCCAGGGCGCTCTCCAGCTGCAGAAGGGCGTTGTTGATGCGCTTGTCATCGTAGTTCGTGCGCACCTTGTAGCGCATGAGCGTATGCCGCGCGTTGGTCTCGGCCATGGTCAGAAGATCGGCCTTCTCCCCCTTCTGCGGCGCGGTGAAGCGCACCTTGGCGCCATGAGCCGAATCGAGCTTGCCCGTGAGCCACTCCCCCATGACCTCTGCGTCCTCGGGCAACGCGCGCACGATCACCTCGCGCGGGATGGAGGTGGTGGTGTCGTAGTAGCGCATGAGGAAGTTGCGCAGCAGGTCCTGGTCGGGCACGTCGGTGCCGCGGTTCAAGATGAACTCGTTGGCATTCACGATGCGGCCCTCGCGGATGACGAGCACGTTCACCCCGGCCACGGTCTCCTCGCGGAAGAACCCGACGACGTCGGCGGACAGGTCGCGGGAGGACACGGCGTGCTGCTTGTCGGCAAGCGAGTTGATGGTGTCGATGCGCGCCTTCAACCGTCCCGCCCGCTCGAAGTCGAGCTCGGCGGCGGCCTCCTGCATTTCCGCCGTCAGCTCGTCGACGAACTCGCGGTGGTTGCCGGCGAGGAAGCGCTCGATGCGCCGCACGTTCTGGGCGTACTCCTCCGGCGTGACGGCCCCGCAGCAGGCGCCGGGGCCCAGCCCCACGTGGCAGTCGAAGCAGGGCCTGGCATCGCGCTTCAGGAAGGCGAGCGGGTCCTTCTCCAGCGCGCGCGTGAGTCCCCGCCAGTCGGCGCAGGTGGCGGCGCACAGGGGCACCACGCGCCGGGCGATGTCGATCATCTCCCGGGCGGCGCGGGCGTCGGTGAAAGGACCGAAGTACTTCGTGTCGGACTTGTGTTTCTCGCGGGTGTACTTGATGGCCGGGAACACATCGCCTTTGGTGAGCGCGATGAAGGGGTAGCTCTTGTTGTCCTTGAAGTCCGCGTTGAAAAACGGGCTGTACTGGTTGATGAGGTTCTTCTCCAGCACGAGCGCCTCGTGCTCGTTGTCGACGACGAGGTAGTCGAAGGAGTCGATGGCCTCCACGAGCAAGGGAATCTTTGCGCGATCGTCCTGGAAGTTCACGTACTGGCGCATGCGCGCCCGCAGCTGCTTGGCCTTGCCGACGTAGATGACCTCGCCGGCGGCGTCTTTCCACAGGTACACGCCGGGCTCGGTGGGCACTGCTTCCAGCTCGCGCTTGATGCGCGCGAGCTTCTGCTGCTGGGTCTCGCGGGGGCGGCCGGACTTGACGCGACCGCCTTCGCCCACGGCTTCCGCGACGGCTGCCTCGTCGACCGCTCCCATGGCGGGCGCGTCGTCGACGACGTCCATGGCGGCCGCCTCGCCTTCGCCGTCCGCCCAGACTGCCTCCGCGACGGCCTCGTCAACAGCGTTGCCCGCGGCTTCATGATCGCGCACGGCGCGGGCGAGCGTCGGCCTCATGCGGCCCTCGCGCTCCAACTCGTCGGGGTATTCGTTTTCCCAGGAAATTCGTTCTTTACTCATGGGTGCAGTATACCCGCAGGGCCGTCCCCTTGTCTTCTCGGACAATTCTTCACCCACGTTTTCGCCAAAAAATTCGAGTTGTTAGCATCGAAGGGATCGCTTACAGCGTTCCTCGGCCGCCACTGGAGGAATTCGCCTCATCAGTTATTCGCTTAGCGATAATTTCTGCCTTCTCATGGAGCTGATTGAGCCACAGAACGCCATTCGCAATGCTAACAACTCGAAAATCATGGCTCAAATCGCCATGGAGATTTTCCCGAGACAGGCGGGACGTTTCGCGACGCCCAAAGTAAAGCAGCCTCGACCGTGGTAAGTTGTTGTTTTGCATTTGAACCGGAGGGTCTTTTGAATAGGGAACGAACTGAAACCAGCTTGGGCGCCACTGGCCGTTCGCGAGCGACGGATGCGCTGCGGCGCGGCGCCTTCTTCGCACTCGCCATCGTTTTAGGCTTCCTGCTCCTCGAGCTGCCGTGGAACGACGGCGTCTTCGCCATCCCACAGCGCTACGTCGTAGACAACCTGCTCATCTTGGGTCTGGGCTGCGCCATCGTGTTTCTGGCAGGACAGCGCACCCGCGCATCGCTGGCCGTCTTCACGGGCTTTTGCCTGCTGTGGGGCACCGCCAACTTCTTCATCATTACCTTCAAGGGGCAGCCCATCGTGCCGGCGGATCTGTTCGCCCTCGGCACCGCCGCCTCCGTGGCCGGTGGTTACAGCCTGTTTCTCACCGGTCGCCTCGTGTTCTGCTGGGCGCTGTTCGCCGCCTATTGCGTCGCCTTGGCGAAGCTGTGCCCCCAACGAAAGCGCGCTCGCTGGGACGTAGCCGCCAACGTGCTGGCGGCGGCCCTGCTGGTGTGCCTCGTCACCATGCAGTACCAAGCCATCGACATCAAGAGCGACTGCGACGTAACCGTGGACGTATGGGATGTGCGCGGCTCTTACGCCACCCAGGGCACCGCGCTCTGCTTCCTCTCGCGGGCCCAAGAGCTGACGCCCAAGCCTCCGGAGGGCTACTCCGCCGAGGCCGTGGACGCCATCCTGGCCCCCTTCGCCGAGGATCCGCTGACGGGAACGGACGGCACGGTGGCAGAGTCCCCCTCGCCCGACACAACGGGCAACCAAAACTCAGCGGCGCCCACCACTGGCGATGCAGCGCCGGAACAGCCCGAAGCACTCCCCTACGACGGACCCAACGTCATCGCCATCATGAACGAGACGTTCTCCGATCTCTCCGAATACCCCGGCCTTGAGGGATCAAACGCCGCGCCGACGTTCTTTCACGAGGTGGCCGACGATTCCCTGGCCGCGGGCGACGTGTACGTCTCGGCCATGGGCGGGGGCACCTGCAACAGCGAGTTCGAGTTCCTCACCGGCGCCTCCATGGGCAACATGGGCGGCGGCGTGTACCCCTATGTGCTCTACGATTTGGAAGGGGTGGACAACCTCGCCTCCTACTTCCGCGGTCTGGGGTACGGCACCCACGCGATTCACCCGGCCGAGGCGGCCAACTGGCGGCGCGACCGCATCTACGAGCAGCTCGGATTCGACACGTTCGACGACATCACCACCATGGAAGACGCCGACACCTTCCGCGACCTTGTCACGGACCGCGCCACCTATGAGCGCGTGCTGGAGAAGATCGACGAGGGAGAGGGGCCCCAGTTCGTCTTCGACGTCACCATCCAGAACCACGGCGGCTACGACACGGGACTCGTTCCCGCCGCCGATGCCGTGCATCTGGAATCGGACGAGGTGGAAAACCCCGAGGTGGACGAGTTTCTGGCGGCCATCCGGCGATCGGACGAGGATCTGCGCTGGCTCGTGGAGGAGCTGAACGCGCGGGACGAGCCCACCATCGTCGTATTCTTCGGCGACCACCAGCCCGGGTTCGCCGACTGGCTCTTCGAGGAAACCTTCGACAAGCCCGTGGAGGGCGCCAGTTTGGAAGAGGTGCAGGCGCGCTACCGGACGCCGTATTTCATCTGGGCGAACGCTGCGGCCCGCGGGAAGTACGGGGACGCACTCACGCGCATCGAGAACGCCGACGTCACGAGCTTGAACTATCTTTCAAGCCTGCTCTTGGATGCAACGGGGCTGCCCCGCGACTCCCGCGCCCTGTACCGATCGGCTCTGCGCCAGGCGCTGCCCGCCGTGAACCTGAACGGATACCGGGATGCTGAGGGAACGTGGCACTGGTTCGGCGAGACCGTGGAAACCGACGCCCAGCAGAAGGCCGAGGACGCCCTGAAGTCCTACGCCATCGTCCAGTACGACCAGCTCTTCAAAGACCGCTCGAACCGATAGGCTCGCCCCCGACTCGACCCGATTTCTCTACAAATTCTCCCGGACCCAGGCTATGTTGGACTGGACGGTGGCGATGAGCTCGTCGGTGCTCTCGAAGGCGCGCATGGGGCGCAGCCATTCGATGAACTCCACCTCGATGTCCTGGCCGTAGATGTTCTCATTGAAATCGAGGAGGTGCACCTCGATGTTCTCCTTGGCCGTGTCGGCGAAGGTAGCGGGAACGCCCACGTTCACGGCCGCCTTGTAGCGGGCGCCTTCCACTACGGCATAGCAGGCGTACACCCCCTCGCCGACGGCGAGAAGCATGGGAGGCACCTCCAAATTCGCCGTGGCGAAGCCGAAGTCGCGGCCCTCGCCGCGGCCCGGGCGCACGAGACCCGAAAGCTCGTAGGGGCGCCCCAGAAGGTCGGCCGCCTCGCGGGCCCGGCCCTCGGACAGAAGGCCGCGGATGCGCGTGGCCGTCACGGGGCGGCCGCCCTCGGCGACCAGCTCGTGGCCGTGCACCTCCATGCCGCGCTCGGCGCCCCACACACGCAAGCTCTCCACATTGCCCGCGGCCTTGCGACCGAAATGGAAGTCGCTGCCGATGTGGATGTGGCTCGGCACGCCGCCGCCGAAGCAGGCGTTAAGGAAATCCTCGGGGCTCTGGGCCGCGAACTCGCGGGAGAACGGCAGCACCACGACCGCGTCCACATCCAGCTCGGCCAGCTTGGCGATGCGCGCCTCGTTGGTCATGAGCTTCTTCAGCCGATCAGCCGCGAACACCTCGTCGGGATCGATGTCGAAGGTGATGACGGCGCTCGCGCGCCCCTCTTCGCGGGCCGTGTTTACCGCCTCGCCGATGATGAAGCGGTGCCCCTCGTGGACGCCGTCGAAGACGCCGAAGGCCACCGAGGCGCGATCGAGCAGGGCCTCGTCGAAGGCGGGATCGTTCCTAGAGATCACTGCAGCCACGGGAAACTCCTATCGGAAACACGCATCGGGGGGCGAAACGCCCCTTGTCGACATGATACTCATATAATGCCACGATGCGGTTATCGGCCACAAGGGCCACGACCTCGCCATTTTGCGGCGGCTCGCAGCTGGGGCGCACCCCGGCCGTGCAGGCGCACAGCTCCGCCGCCGGGTCGACGCTGCGGCGCTCGAAGAGCTCCACGGCGCGCCCGTCCAGCGGGTTGCCGTTGCGCACCCGTGCCGCGGCGGCATCGTCGAGGTAGATGAAGCGCATGCCGAGCACCTTCAGCGGATCCAGAGCGGAGCGCTCCCCCATCTCCTCCAAAACCTCCAGCGTCACGCAGTCGGCGATGCCGATCGCGCCGGCCGCCGTGCGGCGCAGCGCCCCCACATGGGCGGGGCACCCCAGGCTGTTGCCGATGTCACGGGCGAGCGCGCGAATATAGGTGCCCTTCGACACCTTGAAGGCGATGTCCCAGCGGGCCGGTTCCGTGCCGTCGGCGCCCCCGATGCCCAGAAGCTCGGCGGAGTACACCTCGATGTCGCGCGGCGCCAGATCGATAACGCGCCCCTTGCGAGCCGCATCGCAGGCCTTGGTTCCCCCCACCTTGATGGCCGAGTACACCGGCGGCAGCTGCTTGGACTTCCCCACCAAACCGCCCACGAAGACGCTGGCGAAGAACGGGTCGAACACCTCATCGGGCACAACGCCCGTGCGGATGACCTCTCCGTCGCAGTCGTCGGTATCGGTAGCGGCGCCGAAGACGACCGAGACCACGTAGGACTTGTCGTGGCCGGTGAGGAACTGATCGAGCCGGGTGGCCGGCCCCACGCACAGGGGCAGCACCCCCGAGGCGAGCGGATCTAAGGTGCCCGTGTGCCCGATGCGCTTCTCGCCGAAGATGCGCCGGGCGCGGCTCACCACATCGTGGGAGGTCATGCCGCTCGGCTTGTCCACGGCAAGTACGAGGCACAGATCGGTCGTCCCCCGCTTCACAGGCGCTCCTCCGGCAAGGTCGGGCTCTCGATGCCCAAACGGCGCGCGACGGTCTCCACGGCCCCGCGCAAATCATCGTGAATGGTGAATCCGGCCGCGGCCTTATGTCCGCCGCCGCCGAACTCGCCGGCGATGGCGGCCACGTCGGTGTCGTCCTTGGAACGGAAGCTGCCGCGCACCTCTCCGTCCTGCTCCCGCAGCATGCAGGCAACGCGCACGCCGCGCAAGGAGCGCAGAAGATCGATCATGGGCTCGGCATCGGCCTTCACGGCACCGCACTCGGCGAAATCGGCGAGCGAGAGCCACGAGAGCACCGCCTCGCCGTCGCCGGACAAGCACATATGACTCACGGTGCGCCCCTCAAGCTCGATGGAGGCGAGACTGCGGTTCTGGTAGAACTCCCGGGCGATCTCCCCAGGCCGTGCACCAGCGGCCACCATTTCGCACGCCCCCTTGAACGCGACAGCGTCGGTGTTGCCGTGCTGGAAGCGGCCGGTGTCGGTCATGAGGCCGGTGTAGCAGCAGGTGGCGACAATGCGCTCGCGATCGGCGCCCAAAAGCGCCGCCAGCTCCCAAATGAGCAGCGACGTGGAGGCAGCGTCCGGATCGGTGTAGCTGAGGTCGCTCATGGCCCGGGGCACCGCATGGTGATCCACGGTGACCGTGAAGGGCGCCGCCTCGTGAAGGCGCGCCCCATCGCCGAGCCGCTCCGGCGTGGGCACGTCCACGGCGATGAAGCACTCGCAGGGCCCTTCGAAGCGCGCGGCGGGAACGAGCCCGTCGGCCCCGGGCAAAAACATGAGATCGCTCGGCGGCTCCTCGTCGCGGGCAAGCACGCACGTGACCTGTTTGCCCAGCTGGCGCAAGGCCCAGGCGAGCCCCAGCGCCGAACCAAGGCAGTCGCCGTCAGGGCTCACATGGCCTCCGATGACGAAGTGGTCGCGCTCGGCGAGCGCGGAGGCGATCTCGGAAAGCGTCGTGTTGGTCTGGGACGTCACCGTCATGAAACTAGTACTCCCGATCCTCTCCGATGGTTTCCTCCTCGATGCGCTTCTCCTGATGCTCGCGCTCGGAATTCAGCGCCTGGGAGATGGCCTCGGCCTGATCGACGGACGTGTCCACGTAGAAGCGCAGCTCCGGCGCCACGCGCCAGGAGAGCTTCTTCGCCATGAGCGAGCGGATATGGCCCGCAGCGGCCTCGAAGGCAGCCTGAGCCCCGGCGTAGCGCTCGGGATCGGTGGTGTAGTAGACGTTGCAGACGGAACGGTCGTAGCTGACCTCGCAGCCGGTGATGGTGACCAGATGGAGGCGCGGGTCGGACACATCGAACAGAAGGATGCTCGCGATCACCTCGCGGGCCTGCTCGTTGACCTTGCGGTTGGAAGCGCTCTGCTTCATGACGTCATCTCCTCAATCGAGGCGGACAGATAGTTTTAGTATAGAGTTGAAACCAAGAGCCATGCGCCAGTCGTGGAAAACTAAGCAAAACTGTAACAGTAGGCGTCGAGGAAGCCCCGTGTCCCCGCGCGCAGGTTGCGCAGCGAACGGAACAGTCCAGTGGACTGTTCCGCCGAGCGAGCCATTGCTTGAGCACGGGGATGCGGGGCTTCCTCGACGCCGGACAGTCGAGTTATTCCGTGCGCTCGACCTCTTTCACCTGGTAGCCCTCGATGGTGTCGCCCACCTTCAGGTCCTGGAACTTCTCGATGCCGATGCCGCACTCGTAGCCCTGCTTCACAGACTTCACGTCGTCCTTGAAGCGGCGCAGCGACGCCATGTGGCCCTCGAAGATGACCGTGCCGTCGCGCACGATGCGCACCTTGTCGTCGCGGTGGATCTCGCCTTCCACGACGTAGCAGCCGGCGATGGTGCCCACCTTCGGCACCTTGAAGGTCTCGCGCACCTCGGCGATGCCGGTGTCCTCTTCCACGATATCCGGCGACAGAAGACCCACGCGCGCGGCGTTGATATCCTCGATGGCCTGGTAGATGACGCGGTACAGGCGGATGTCCACCTTCTCCTTCTCGGCCTGCTGGCGGCTCTTGCCCGTGGGACGGACGTTGAAGCCGATGATGATGGCGTCGGAGGCGGCGGCCAGGGTGACGTCGGTCTCGGTGATGCCGCCCACGGCCGAGTGCACGATGTTGATGCGCACCTCGGACTGGTCCATCTTGTCGAAGGCGTCGCGCAGAGCCTCGATGGAGCCCTGGACGTCGGCCTTCACGATGAGGTTCAGATCGGTGGTCTTGCCGTCCTCGATGCGACTGAACAAGTCGTCCAAGCTCATGTGGCTCTTGGTCTCCTGGGCGGCCAGGCGGGCGCGCAGCGCGCGCTCCTCGGCCAGCTTGCGGGCGTCGCGCTCGTCCTCGAAGACGCGGAACTCGTCGCCTGCGGTGGGCACCGAGTTCAGGCCCAGGATCTCCACCGGGTCGGCGGGCTTCGCCTCGGCGACGTGCTCGCCGCGCGGGTTCACCAGAGCGCGCACGCGGCCGTAGCTCGTGCCGGCCACGACGACGTCGCCGGTGTGCAGGGCGCCGCGCTGGATGAGCACCGTGGCCACAGGGCCCCGGCCCTTGTCCAGGTTCGCCTCGATGACGAAGCCGGAGGCCGAAGCGTCCGGGTTGGCCTTCAGCTCCAGCACGTCGGCCTGCAGGATGATGGTCTCCAGCAAGTCGTCGATGTGCAGCTTCTTCTTGGCCGACACCTCGACGAACATGTTGGAGCCGCCCCACTCCTCGGGGATGACGCCGTACTCGGTGAGCTCCTGGCGCACGCGGTCGGGGTTGGCGCCGGGCTTGTCGATCTTGTTCACGGCCACGACGATGGGCACCTCGGCGGCCTTGGCGTGGTTGATGGCCTCGATGGTCTGCGGCATGACGCCGTCGTCGGCGGCCACCACGAGCACGATGACGTCGGTGACCTGGGCGCCGCGGGCGCGCATGGCGGTGAAGGCCTCATGGCCCGGGGTGTCGATGAAGGTGATCTGGCGGTCGCCGATGTTCACCACCGACGCACCGATGTGCTGGGTGATGCCGCCGGCCTCGCTGGCCACCACGCCGGTATCGCGGATGGCGTCCAGAAGCGAGGTCTTGCCGTGGTCGACGTGGCCCATGACGGTGACCACGGGGGGACGCGGCTTCAAATCGGCCTCGGAGTCGTTGTACACCACGGCGTACTCCTCCTCCGGCGACACGACGCGCACCTTGCGGCCCATATCGTCGGCGATGAGCTCCATGGTCTCGTCGCTCATGGTCTGGGTGAGCGTGAGCACCTGGCCGAGCATGAATAGGCGCTTGATGACGTCGTTGGGCTGCACGCCGAGCAGCTCGGCGAACTTGGCTACCGACGCGCCCTGGGGAATCTCCACCACGGAGTCGTCCAACACCAGCGACGGGTCGAGACCGCGCTCGATGGCCTCGAGCTCGGCGCGCTCGCGGGCCTCGGCCTCGCGCTTCTCCTTGCGCTTCTTGCGACGCCCCTCCCCCTCGTGGGTGTTGGCCGCGGCCACGGCGGCGCGGGCCTCGGCGAGCACCTTGTCGCGCTGCAGCTTCTCGGCCTGCACGGCCATCTGGGCGTAACGGTCCTCGCCGACGGTCATCTGGGCCTCGAGCTCGGGCACCACCTGGTGCGCGCCGCCCTTCTTGCCCTTCTTGCCGCCACGGGGGGCGCGGGTATCGGCCTGGACGCTCTTGGCCGCCTCCATGCGCTGCTTCTCGGCCTCGATCTGCGAAAGCAGCGAGTCGAAGTTGTTCTTGGGGCGGGACGGCGCGGGAGCCGGGGCCGGACGGGCCGGTGCCGGGGCGGGCGCGGCCTTCGC
>ERZ772858.101-NODE-101-length-112282-cov-7.239443_pt1 | contig 112282 bp, 96 predicted proteins | sample MGYA00512136_ERZ772858 | MGnify/ENA primary metagenome ERZ772858 (study PRJEB29015, sample SAMEA2737726) | human gut metagenome | biome: human gut; feature: human-associated habitat; material: faeces | place: China | collected 2012 ...
CAGAATTGTACATTTTGAGTTGGCGTTTTTGTACATTTTTATTTTAACATTTATATGATGGAACTTATCAGAAGAAAACATTGTCTCAAAGATGGAATGATTTCAATGGAATTAAGGTGCAAAGAGATTTGTATTCAGCTTTCTTAATAATGAATATAGCAAGTGATTTAAAGAGTTTTGATATTGATAAATGTAACGAAAGATTTGAGAACTTTTATCGACTTCACAATTTGGAAGTAGATAGATTAACTGGGCATAAGAATTTAAGTAGTATAGCAATTTAAAAAAGAATATATAAAAGGTTTTGATACGAGCCTTATACTATCGTTAAACAAGCGTTAGCGAGTTTGGTAGTGAAAGTCTTATAGAAACAGATTAGTCTTATATGCTTTCGAGTATATTTGGAAGTCTATGTATATAAGAACCCAACGTGCTTTAGCTGTTGGAGTATCAGTTATATTTTGGCATCTATTAAGTTAGATGCCTTATTTCATTTTTAGGAGTGTCAAATAACCTTTGGCGAGAAAATTAAAAGTAAAAAATTATATTGACTTTTTTTGCGAGTGTGATACAATATAATTAATAAATATGAAGTTTATGGGACATGGTTATGCCATGTTCTCCTGTTATTAATAGTTTAGAACAGATTTAGAAAACCATTAATGGTTATAAGTCTGTTCTTTTTTTATTTTCTTTATAACAGCAAATAGCTGATTAGATATATTTTTAAGGAGGAATTTGTAATGAAGAAACTTAATAGGAAAGATATTGGCAGATTGTTAAAAATCAATCCTGAAAACTTTCTGATAGTTAATACGAATTATCGGAATGAAATTGAAGTAGTTGGCAGATTATTAAAAACAAGTGCCGGACTTGCTTTAATTATTTACAAAGACAGGATAATCAGGTGGGATGAAATTTTGCTACCAAAATTAAATGAAAAGGAGAGTGAAACAGTTGAAAGTGAAGTAATAACAAATGGTGTGATTAAATACCTATTTGAATATGCTACCGGTTATAATTCTAAAGTAAATGCATATGCAATTACAGAATGCGAATTTACAGAAATATTACCGGAAATAAAAAGAGGTATATACCTACTATATACCGAAAAGGAAGCAATTTTGTAAATTATATTTTATGGAGAGCAACTTTTTATAGTTGCTCTTTTTGTTTTTTAAGGAGGAAAGATCATGAAGATGGATCAAACAACACTAAACGCTGCTTATAAGGCAGTATCAGAATTTACAGCTATGTCGGGATACTATGCAAAATTTGAAATAATTAACGGACTGAATTTTGCTATGGTGTGTAATAATCACATAGCACAACGAGCAGGACAAAGAATGGGATTATCAGAATACGGATATAGAAAAGAATATATTCTTTCAAAAATCGTTGAATTCCTAAGCACATCAGAAGATGCTATGTGGGATATGATGGAATATCCTGAATTTTGCATAATTGATGAACGTCCAAACGGAGAAAAACACGGCTATTTCTGCCAAAATAGCTACAAAACCTTTGGTACGACTATTATAAACATTGTATATGTTAAAACTGTCGTAGTCAAAGCTCCTGACAAAGAAGTTTATCGTAATAATAACGAACCATTGTTCGTGTACAAAAACGGTAATATTTCATTTGTTGAAACAGAATAAGAAAAAGGTCGGTACATTATGTGTACTGACCTTTTTGAATGTGTTCATATAATTTTACTCTAAGATAGTATTAATAGTATTTTTGATTTCATCAACTGTATTAAATGCAGGTAATTCAGGAAGAATTGACAACTGGTCAATAATTATATCACGAACGGTATTATAATCAACTTTATCATCAGTAGAAGTATTATGCGTTGCGATAAAATTTTTGATAATAGTGTCAATAACATTTTTATGCTTTATAAGAAGCTGTAATATAGTTGTTCTTTTAGGTTGCGATTCAATTTCTTGCTTGATAAGTACATTTCCTATTGTGAATAAAGCATAATTGAAGAATGTTTGATGCTTTTCTAAGATTGAAATAGCATTATAATAGGCTTGGGGAATATTAGTGAGTCTAATAGCGTTTAACCATTGCTGAGCACAATAGTTAATATATTCTGACAACTGTTCATCAGAAATTTGAATGTTTTGTTTAATAAAAATTTGTTTTGCTTTTTCGGTTAATAAATTCATATCGATATCATTTAATATGTTGTGAATTGTAATCAATCTGATTTGTTGTGTAGATTTGTTATTTAGTATTTCTTTATAAGTTTTCATAATTAAAACCTCCGTTAAAATGTATTTGAATACAAAAAAACATAGAATCAGAATTTTTGAATTCCTCAACTATGTTTATTTGTTAAATACTATTTTACTTTATTTATATAATACCATAATTCTACGGATTTGTCAATACTTTATTGAATTTTATAGCATTAGGCACTGCTTTTTTATCTTAAAAATATTTTTCAAAGTAAATTACCGCCATTTGCTTATGAAAAGGTAGAAATCTTCATTAAAATAAGTTCATTAAAGGAGGCTGACAACATTGTGAAAAATATAATAAGTGGTCAAAATGGAGTTTTTGTCATTTTCAATAAACGCAGAAACCGCATAGGTAAGCCGTTGATGAGAGGTAATTTTGAAAATACACATCCAAGTATAATAAAGTGTCATTTATCTTGCTTAGATTGATATTTTAAATTTTACCCCCTACAAACGGCTTACCTATGCGTTTTCTGACATCGTGCATTTTGACGAATATGTTAATTTGACCACTTATTGACCACTTATGGTTTTATTGTTGATATTGCACATTGTCTTTTTCGTAGAGTAGCTTGAAATAGATAGTGTATCTTCCCCATCACCGACTATTCCCTTTTTTACTGCATTATCAATGATAACTTGTCTATCCGAAGGTGCTTGAATTGTATTTTCGATTACTTCATTAAGTGTGTATTTCGTATTCTTTTTATTGATATTGTCAATCATAAAATCTTTGTATTTGACCGCCGATTCTATTTGTTGTATAGGTTCGTCCGAATAGGTTTTATTAAGTGCTTTTGTAATATAACTATTTTACTCATATCTTCTCTTGATACCAACATATTCTTGTATGCATATGCAGTATTGTTGGTATTAAGTATTCCTGAATTCAATACAATATTCAAATATGGTTGTGACCAATTGTCCCAACGGTTTGTCCAATAATCACGATTAGGCATATCATCATTAAGATTATCCGATGGAATATCGTTTAACTTATCTTTCATATAAACTGTCTAAGATGACAGATAACATAATTAAATCTATAAAAAAAGAACAGACTAAATCCTTTTAGGGTTTGTTAGTCTGTTCTTGAACTTTAATTAAAATTGAAACATGGTATAACCATGTTTCAATAACCTTCATATCTTATATTTTTATTATAACATACATAGAAATGAAGTCAACAACTTTTTTAAGTATTTTTAAAAATTTTCATATAATTTCTTTATATTGTGTCCCACTGCTTATATTCCTCTAAACGATGAATAAATCCACTGAATTGAGGAACGGTAAAATCTAATTCTCGATATTTTACAGGATAAATAATACCTTTATTAATCAGCTGTGCTCTGGCAGTCGAAATAGAATTAATTGATTTTTTCATTATTTCCGCAATGTTTGCAATAGTACAAGGTAATTCGCCACATTTAACCATCGCAAATATAAATTTCTTTTCGGCAGCCGAACAACGCTCATAACGTAGTTTAAAAAATCCTGTATCCAATTTCCCGAAAAATTCTTCAAGATTATTTTCAACATCAATATCTGAAATCACTTTAGAATCTACATTTTGAAATACAATTTGACATAACTGTTGAATAAAGAACGGATAACCTTCTGTTACTTCTATTATTTTGTTAATAGCTTTATCACTGTATTTTACATTAAATTGTTTAATAGGCATCTCTATTGCTTTAATAGCCTGTTCTCTTTCTAATGAATCAATTTCTTTATAAATAAAAAGTCTTTCCGAATAAGACTTTTCTGATGAAAGCATTGAATAAATTTTAGGTAAGCCTGCTGCTATAATCATAATAGGATAACCTAATTGATTAGTTCGGTGTATTGCTGCAATTAAAGCACCTAAATTTTCAGATTTAATATACTGTATTTCATCTATAAAGAAACAGATAGGTATTTCAGCTTTTGCTGCTGCTTCTCCTAAAGAGGTAAATACATCAGTAAGACTTTGTGTTAGATTATTCGTTTTATATAAATCTTTTTCTTCAAGTGATAAAGAAAATGTATTATCGTTTGGATCAAAAGATACAACCAAAGATTTAATCGCATCTAATGGTTTTTTTATTAAATTTTTAAACTTTTCTTTAACACTTATTTGTCTTAAAAAGGCTTGCGAACAAGTGGCTATTTGCGAAATAAAATCATTTCGTTCCGCTACTTCAATATGTTTACAAAAAATATTCTTTTCTTCTGCGATTTCTTGTAACCTGTTTATAAGAACGGTTTTACCTACCCCTCTTAATCCACTAAAAATAACTGATTGAGTTGGAATATTTAATGTTAATGCTGTAAACATATTTGTTACATTTTCAATATCTTCATCTCTACCGGCTAAGTATTGAGGTCTTACTCCTGCACCCGGTCTATATGGGTTGATTTTAAACATAAGCCATTCCTCCTTTATTTTATATTATACCACATAGCAATGCAACAAACAAGTTTTTACCGTATAAATACGCAAAAATAATACGATAAGTTTAAAACTTACCGTATTATTTGAAATCAAAATTTACTTTGCTTTTTTAAATTTTACAACTCTGACAATATTAAATATTTGTATCTCATCATTTTGAAACGGATTTTTACCACATATTGGACAACGTATATCCTGATTAGCATCTTCACCATCTTGATCATATCCTGTCCAACTTTTATCAGTTTAAAATACAACTGCATTTTTCTCGCATTCTGTTATATCTACACTAATAGAGCAATCCGAACCATATGCATCAGATACACTGATGATAAGTTGTTTAATTTCAGATCCACATTTTTCGCATTTCATTTTCTTTCTCTCCTTTTATCCAATTTTTGAACGCAAAACTTGCAGTATTGCATATCCGCTATGATAAATATATAAATTACAACTAATCTATATAAATCTATACTGTGTCTTATCTCACGATTAAGACTTTCTACTTCAACGTGTCTGATTTTGCCGTAGCTACTTTCATTTGTTATGACACTCCATAGACGTAAATTCCCTAATAGCAATAGGTACATAGTTATATAATTCTTTTAAGTGAATTTATATAACTTCATAATTTGCTAAATTTATACTTGCATTGTAATCTCGGTCAATAACCAGACCACAAACATCACATTTATACATTCTGTCCGAAAGTTTTAAATCTTTCTTGATATTTCCACAACAACTACAAGTTTTACTACTTGGATAAAACTTATCCACTTGAATGAATTCAATTCCATTTAGTTTTGACTTATATTCAATCTGTCTTTTGAATTCATAAAATTTTTGTTGTTGTATTGCTTTTGATAAATGTTTATTTTTCATCATTCCACTTACATTTAAACTTTCCATAACTATTCGAGATGGTTTGGTTTTCACTAATAGACTTTACATCCCAATACCCCATTTTATATTTATGACCGTTTTGTAATATAATTTTTTCTAAATTCTTTGAACCTTTTAAGACATTTATATTAGTAAGTTTGTCCATATCCAAAAAATTTTGAACAATTTTAATATCATTCGGTTTAATATCTTTAAATATCTGTTTCAACTCATTTAAAGAATTAACATCCATAACAGCCATATATTATGATAAAACTATAGTTTTTCGCTTTCGTATCACAAAACATCTTTTTCATAAAGCTCACCTTTTATTGTTTTAAATACCTCATTCATAATATATCCGCTTTCTCATTGGTTCTGTATTTTTATTTGTTCACCTTGAATTAACGGATAGCATATAAGTTTATCTGAATTCAAATTTTCTTTATTCATATCAACACCTGTAATTTGATGATTTTCATAAGCGGTGTAATAATATATTCCCTTGTCACCGTTGCAACAAGAAGTGTAAATAGTGTATTCGAACTTACCGTCTGTAACTTCGCAACAGCCTTTTTGCTGTTCAACCGCACCAAGAATATGAAAAAACTGACTTACACTTTCCGATTCAGTTTCTCCCGACAATGAATTTGTTTTCACGAATGCCGCTCTTACGAATCTTGACTGTGACGATAAATCACCTGGCAAGCCGATTGCTCCCATACCACGACTGTACATATTCAAATTCAACTTATCCGAAAAATTGTTTTTAGGTGATTTCGGTGACAAATTCATATAGTTGTTAAGATTAAACATCTGCTTGTCAAAAGGCGGATTGTTCGTAAGCACACCGACAGGATTGTCATAAATTTTTATACCGTCTTTAATAGATTCAACGGTTATGGCCTCGTTTTTATCGGCGATTATCCAATGTAACTGTGCCAAAGTCATTTTTTCGTTAAAAGGAATGTTCGTTATATTAATTTTTCCAAGCAACTCCCTTGCCTCTTTTACACTTGCACATTTACCTAAAATATACGGTATAAATTCAAATTGCGTGATATTATCCTTACCGTCAATCACTTCTTTATAATCCGCATTGCCGACAAAGTTAAGTCCTGCCATACCAAGACCTTTTTCATTAATTGCGTCATAATAAAGCGGATAATTTTCGGCAATATGAGCCATCCCTATCATCGCGTAATGAGTTTCCATTATGCCCATATTTTTTAGATTGAATTTATAATTTCGAGGTGTTATCGTAATTTCTTCACCATATGAAAATTCATAATCAAGCGTTCTTCCGAAATAAAAATCTTTTGTTTTATACGTTGCTGCAGTACACATAAAATATTACCTCCGATAAATTATTTACTTATATTATAACACAAGACAACCCAAAAATTTCAGGTTGTCTTGTGAATTTTTTGTTAATTTGCTTTTATGCCGACTTTCATATTGTCAATGTCGGTTGCCCAAGTAAAGTTCTTTTCAACTCTTACCGCCAAGATTTCCATTGCATTAAAATCTGTTGCATTTTCAAAAGGCATATCTGTTATTTTAGCTGTTTTACTGCCGTCAGAGATAGTGGCGTTGCATACTTTTTTATCAAAGTCAGCCTCAATAACCACGTTATAAACAGTGTCTTTATTAAAGCCTGTACCTACGTCCTTCCAATCTTTTTCAAGAAGTCCGTTTGCTATTCCGCCGTTTGACGAATATTGCAATTCCGCACCTTTTTGGGTTTTCAATGCAAAGAATGTATTTTTTGATGAATCGGCAAATCTCAATTCACCGTATGACTGTCCGCCTGTACACTCGCCGACTTTCCAATCAAGCTCAATTCTTACTGTGCCGTTCATTTTATACGGAAGATTATAAATTGCATTTCTGTTTCCTTTTGTACTGTCCTCAAAATGCATTACTTTGCCGTTTGTTCCTTGTGCTACCGCGATATTTGCCAGTTCACCGGGCTTTTTCGTACCTGCCCATTCAAGTTTATCGCCTATATTATACTTTTCATAATCTTCGTTTATATACATTTTCCACGCTACATTATTAGAATCTGTATATTCCGTATAGTCCGCCGTTGCCAATAGGTCAGGTTCTTCTGTCGGAACCGGTGTTTCAATTATTTCCTGATCTTCCTCTTTGCCGTTTTTTAATGCAGCAGCATACTTTGCGGCATTTGCTTTATCATAGAATTGTACAGATCCGATATATATTAATCTGTTGTCTGCGTCCCACTCAACCTTTTTACCGATAGATTCAGCAATAACTCTAAGAGGTATCAATGTTCTGTCATTTACTACTTGTGCCGGAACGTCCATTTCAAAAGGAATATCATTAATCGTATATTCGCTCTTATCCAAAGTCATATTTACTTTATATCCGTTTCCTGAAAGTGTAACAGTCCTTGTCGAGTCATTATATCCAACGTCCATACCCAAGCTTTCAGCGATAAATCTAACCGGTACTAATGTTCTGTCATCAACAATTATCGGTGTAACGTCACTGTTTTCTGTATCAATTTGTACAATATTATTGCCGACATAGGCATTTGCACAGTCAACTGCCAATTTTACACTTAATGCACCTGTTTTTGCGTTAATGTCATAGGTACCGTGCGAGCCTGTCAAATCAGGGTTTGTGATTTTTTTGCCGTCTTTTATAACATATCCCTCAAACATAGGTACTTTTGTTGTTTCAGCACCAAGATAATAGCTTAAATTCGGCGGTTGATTGTAGTGGTTATTTTGTACCGCAACAGACGCTCTGTAATATGAATCATGCATTAATGTATTCAATTTATATGATGTAGGAATTGAAGTAGAGTATATTCTTATTTCCTTTTCATCTGCGGTTTTCCATACAATTTCTTCACGCCAGTCACCGAACAAATCCGCACTTATACAAGGCACTGCCTTTGTACCGCTGTTTGACGCGCAATCATCTGCCGTCATAAGCACGTCAACAGACTTGTCCTCCCAGTTATATTTTGATACGGTTGTACCGTCAAGCAATTCGCTAAGTAAATCACCGTCCCAATAAACCTTGAAATTCATCGGAATAGTTGCGTCGCTGTCAACAGTACCGTCAATTTTTCTGAACTTAAAACCATTCCATGTATCAGCTATATTTTCACCGCTGATATTGGCAGGAATTGTTGCAGTTGAGCCCCATACTTCAAAGCCTTTGTGTGTAGGGTCTATATCCGCCGAACGACTTCTGCCTGTATCTTTATTTTTGCTGTAACCCCATTGAACTTCACCTGTTCTTGCATCGTGATACTCGATATTTGCCATAAGCTGTGATGTTTCGTGACAAGCCCACGTCATATAGCCGTTAAAATCGGGATCTGTTTTTGCAACATCAAACGCATCTCCATGAGCCAATTTTTGAGCATTGCCGTCATTATCATATACCTTTACGGCATACATTTCACTTCCGTCATGGTCAATAGCCATAGGTCCGGATAATATTTCGTCTTTTCCGTCAAAATCAACGTCTACCGTTACAAGATTATGGTTGCACGCACCCCATATACTGTTTACATCATCTTTGTTTTCGGTATTGTGTACCCAATCTTCTTTAAACTTTCCGTCCTCAATATGCCATGCTGCCGCTCTTACGTTATCCCACGCACCACGCACCATAACAACACTCGGTGTTACACCGTCAAGATATGCCAAGCCGAAAAGATAGTGGCTTGCTCTCTTTGTAAGACGTCCTGTATCACTGTATCTGTATGACCAGTCCGAAAGCGGTTCTTTTGACGGTTTTAGGTCTGTTCTGTCTGTTTCCTCACCTGTTTCGCCGTCATATATCGAAAGAAATTCAGGTGTTGAAACTATGTATTGTCTGTCCTTAAATATTGCCAAATTGCTCTCCGACTTTGAATAATCGGTTATTCCGTCACCATTCGTATCGCCTGTTGTATTTCCTTTTCCGTCTGTTGTTCCCTCGAACGAACGCATTATAACTTCTGCTTTTCCGTCGCCGTCCATATCATATGCAAGGAAGTTTATATCTACTTCATTAATTTCGTTAGGACCTATATCGATTGTCCACATATGTGTACCGTCTGTTTTGTATGCTTCGATAACAGGATATGATGTTCTTGTGTTAACGTCCATACTCGGCACTCGTCTTAACAAAATTTCGTATTCTCCGTCACCGTCAAGGTCTGCAACCGCACCGTCATCAATGTTGTATCCTTCACGTTCCGTTACTTTAAAGCCGATATAATTTTTATCCCATGCCGTAGTCGTATACTCTACTCCTGTTTCTTCACCGTTCTCTACTTCTTTTAAAGTATACTCTGCATTTGTACTCGCTCCGGTATGGAAAAAGTTTGTCGTAGTTATCGGCTTGTCATTCAGCTTTTCACCGCTACAATAAAGATTGTATGTCAAGCTGTTTGAATCCGTACCTAAAAAACGCCAGCTTACAAGCGTTCCGTTTTCTCCTGGTACTGCAATCAAACCTCTTGAAAGATTTTCAAACTGTCTTTCATTTTTTGGTCTTTGCTCATATAATTTTTCTGTATCGGCACGTTGTTCCTGATTCACTTCCGCCTCATAATGACCGAGCGTAAAACCGTCAGGATCATTATATGCGTCAAATTTTGCAAACGCACTTGCACTGCTTGCAAGCATTATTGCAGAAACCACCGCTGAAATCACACGAATTTTGTTCTTCTTCATCTTTCTAACACTTCCTTCATAATTTATTCGTATTTATGATTATATCACAAAGATTTTGTGTTGTACAGACTTTTTTTGTGCAAATTCGTTATGATTAAAGTGATTATAAGTATTATAGGAAAAACAGTGGCGGCAAAAATGCCCATTTTCAAATTGTCGCCAAGCATACCTGCTATTTTACCTGCAAATGTAGGACCTCCTGCACAACCGACATCTCCGGCTAATGCAAGAAATGCGAACATAGCCGTACCGCCGCCTTTTATAGAGGTTGACGCATCGCTGTATGTTCCGGGCCAAAGTATGCCTACCGAAAACCCTGATACCGCAATCCCGATTAAGCCGACAATCGCCGATGATGAAAACGATACCGTTAAATATGAAAGCACACATAAACAACCGCTGAAAACCATCATTTTATACAGATTGATTTTTTCTCCGAATTTACCGTAAATCGCTCTTGAAATACCCATAAGTACAGAAAATACCGTAGGTCCTACCAAGTCACCTATTGATTTTGATATTCCGAGTGCCTTTTCAACAAATGCCGACGCCCACTGGCTTACAGACTGTTCACTTGCTCCGGCACAGCACATAATAAGTAAAAATCCCCAAAATGCCTTTTGCTTTATAAGTTCTTTTAAAGAAAGTCCGTTTTCTTCTTCGTTAATAAGCGGTGCAATAGGCGCTTTTAGAAATGTCAATCCGTTTATAACAGGTACTGCCGCCCAAACAAGTGCAAGCATCTTCCAATTATCAATACCAAATACATTAAAGAATATTGTTGATATTACTACTACTCCCGCCGTACCCCAACAGTAAAATGAATGTAGCATACTCATAGTTTTGTCTTTATGTTCATTCGGACAAGCCTCAACTATCGGACTTACAACAACTTCAAGCAATCCTCCGCCGACTGCATAAAGCAACACCGAAATAAATATTCCCATAAAAGAATCATTCATCATATCGGGCAATATTGCTATCGAAATCAATCCCAATGCCGCGAATAAGTGTGCTATAAGTACAGATAGCCTGTATCCTATTTTATCGATAAAAAATGCCGACGCAAAATCTATTATAAGCTGTAAACCAAAGTTGATTGTAATTAATAATGTTATCTTCGACAGCGGTATACTGTATTGCGATTGAAACGTAATAAACAACAGCGGTACAAAATTGTTTACTATCGCTTGAACTATGTACCCGATAAAGCACGACCGTATTGTACTGTTATAATTAACTTTCATACTTTCACCTCTTAATTTTTTATAATTATAACATAAATTATCATAGCATTTATATATCACCGTGACAGTTTGCGGTTCGACTTTCATATTATCAAAGCCCGATATTTCATATCCGCAGACTTCTTTTTCAGTGTTATCTTCATATAGCATCTTTACAGACAAACTGTTTTTATCAAATTCTTCACCGATTTTATAATTCGTCTTTTCTGTTGTCGTATATACTCTAAGTGCATTTCCGTCAGTTATCGGATATACTACTTCCTCACGCCAATCACCGAACAAATCAGCTTGAAGTGAAGGATTTGCCTTTGAACTGTTTATGCTGACACAACCGTCTGCTTTAAATATACTTGCCTTTTTGAACCGCATACGGTTTTTCGCCGTCCAAATACGGTTCTATCATAAATTCACTGCTGTATATTTTATCGGCAACAAGTTTATTTATGACTTTATCCAACTGTTCTTTGTTTTCGATAACAGATACGCCTTGACTGCCTCTGCCGCGTATCGGCTTTATAACACACGGAAAATCGCCGTTGTATTCGTCTGCCGATTTTACCGATACATCATTTACAATGTCAAGTCCGTGTTCAAGCAAAATATGGTTAGTATAGTATTTATCGTCGTAAGTCTGCACATCACTGCATTTTTGACCTATTACTTTAACTTTGCCTATGTATTTTTCAATAGGGTGTCCGTCATACAAAACGGTGTTCAGCCACAATACATCCGCCCCCATATTTATCGCTTTTGTTATCCCCTCGTCATCATCACCGAATACCCAATCAATGTTGTTCTTTTCGTCGGGATTCTCCACGGGGGTTATCAAATTATATCCGTTTTTCTTTAATTCATACGCAAGGTCTGAACCGCTGTCACTGTATCCGCCCTCTTTCATAGGCTTTCTGATATTACCCACTTGCGGCGGCTCTTTTACTTGATATAAAATTGCTATATTCATAATATTCATCCCTTTATCGTTTGATAATTTTATTATAATCTTCTTACAATACACTGTCAACATAAAAAAACTGCCGATTTTATGTCGGCAGTTTTTCTGTTTTAACCTAATATATTTTTTAAATCTTCTTCAGGTGTTGTAATTTTTGCAATATTGTAGTTTTCTACCAAGTATCCCAATACATTCGGTGATATAAATGCTGGGAGTGTAGGACCAAGACGGATATTTTTAATACCGAGATGAAGAAGTGTAAGCAAAATACATACAGCTTTCTGTTCGTACCATGAAAGTATCATTGAAAGCGGAAGTTCATTTACTTCACATTCAAATGCCTCCGCAAGTGCAATGGCTACTTTAATCGCACCGTATGCGTCATTACACTGTCCCATGTCCATAATTCTCGGCAAACCGCCTATTGTACCTAAATCAAGGTCGTTAAAACGATATTTACCGCAAGCAAGCGTTAATATAATGGTATCGTCAGGTGTTTGCTTTACGAAATCGCTATAATAGTTTCTTCCTGCACGTGCTCCGTCACAGCCACCTACCAAGAAGAAATGCTTTATAGCGCTGCTCTTAACTGCGTCAATAACTTTATCCGCAACGCTCAATATTGTTCCGTGTCCGAAACCTGTTGTCACGCTTGTTCCGCCGTTTATACCTGTAAATTGCTTATCCTCGTCATACCCGCCAAGTTCAAGTGCCTTTTCGATAATAGGCGTAAAATCTTTATCATCACCGATATGTGTGATTTTAGGATATGATACAACTTCTGTTGTAAACACTCTGTCCGAATAGCTGTCCTTTGGTGGCATTAAACAGTTTGTTGTAAACAATATCGGTGCAGGTACATTTGCAAATTCTTTTTGTTGGTTTTGCCATGCCGTACCGAAGTTGCCCTTTAAATGCCTATACTTCTTTAATTCCGGATAGCCGTGTGCCGGTAACATTTCTCCGTGAGTATATATATTAATATTCTTATCCTTTGTCTGCTCCAAAAGCAATTTTAAATCAAGCAAATCATGTCCCGAAATTATAATAAACGGACCTTTTTCAACTTTTAAATCAATAGTTGTCGGTGTCGGTGTTCCGTAAGTTTCCGTATTCGCTTTATCAAGCATTTCCATACATACAAGATTAACTTTTCCCAATTCCATAACTATCGGTAAAAGCTTATCCATTTTCCAATCTTCGCCAAGTGAAAACAATGCTTTCACAAAGAAATGGCTAACTTCATCATTTGTATATCCGAGTAGCATAGCGTGATAAGCATACGCCGCCATACCTCTGATGCCGAAAAGTATAAGTGATTTCAAACTGCGAATATCTTCATTATCTGTCCAAATATGCGACAAATCATATTTGTTATTTGTTCCGCACGGTGATGCACAAGCAAAACATTGCGGAACAAGCCTTTCTCTTTCTGTGCGAACTTTTTCAATCAATTCATTAAGTGTCTGTTCGTTAAAGCTGACATTTGTAAGAGTTGTAAAAAGTCCTTCTATTATAAGTTTTAAAACGTTTCCTGTCGGTACAACATCACCTGTTGCACGAACAAGTCCGATAAGTTCACCTGTTAATTTATCCTGCAGAGCGGCAACATCTGCGTTTTTACCGCATACGCCTACCTTACCTGTACAACCGGAACATCCTGCTGTCTGTTCACATTGAAAGCAAAACATTTTATTTTCCATATATAAATCCTCCTTGTTAATACTTCATGTATTGACTTTGTGAATTCAGTATAATATAATCTTATAAAAAAATATGTTGTTGCAACAACAAAATACGAGGAATTTATGAATTATTTATTTTTAACCAAAACAGCATTTTTTAACGGACTTTCCGAGAATGAAATTAAGACGATATTAAATTGTTTTGGCGCATATCAAAAAAGTTTTAAAAAATCGGAAATTATTTATTACAGCGGTGATACTGTCAGTGATATGGGACTTGTTTTGTCGGGGAGTGTAAATATTGTTGTCAACTATTATTGGGGTAGCAGTAATATATTCAACCACATAAGTCAGGGTGAAATTTTCGCCGAAACTTATGCGACCATTCCGAATAAAGAAATGCTCTGTGATGTGGTTGCGGCAGAGAAAACGGAAGTTCTGTTTATTAATGTAGAGAAAGTTCTTTCCGTATGTGAAAATCAATGTTCTTTTCATAACCGACTTTTACGAAATCTTCTTAAAAATTCGGCACAGAAAAATATATCCCTCGCCACAAGAATGATGCACACTGCGTCAAAGTTCATTCGTGACAGATTATTGTCGTATTTTTCAGAACAGGCGATTTTAAACGGCGGTAATACATTTACTGTCCCATTTTCACGTCAACAGCTTGCCGACTACCTCGGAGTTGACCGCAGTGCAATGTCAAACGAGCTTTCAAAAATGAAACATGACGGATTAATTGACTACCAAAAAAATGATTTTATACTTATAAATAATGATTTTTAATTTTTGTGTTGACACCTATGGTAAAATATTATAAAATATTAGATATGTAGTAAAATAAGGAGTTTTAATTATGTTTGATAAATTAGAGGCGCTTGAAGAGCGCTTTCAGCTTGTATCTGAGAAGATAAGTGACCCTGATATTATCGCCGACCAAGAGTCATGGCGTAAATACTGTAAGGAACATTCGGACCTTACACCGATTATTGATAAGTACAGAGAATTGAAGTCAGCAAAGCAGACTGTTGCAGATGATAAGGAAATGCTTGACGCCGGACAAGACAAGGAATTTGAAGAAATGATACGTCTTGAAATGGCAGAAGCTGAAGAAATAATCGAAAGAGCAAGTGAAGAATTAAAAATTCTTCTTCTTCCGAAAGACCCTAACGACGAAAAGAACGTTATTATGGAAATCCGCGGCGGTACAGGCGGTGATGAAGCCGCACTTTTTGCCGCAGACCTTATGAGAATGTATTCAATGTATGCCGAGTCAAAGAATTGGAAAATCGATATTCTAAGCTCCAACCCTACCGACATCGGCGGTTACAAAGAAGTCAGCTTTTCAATCGAAGGACAAGGTGCATACAGCAGACTTAAATTTGAAAGCGGTGTACACCGTGTTCAGAGAGTTCCGGAAACCGAATCAAGCGGAAGAATTCATACTTCTGCCGTTACGGTAGCTGTTTTACCGGAAGTTGAAGAAGTTGAAGTCGAAATTAATCAGAATGATCTTAGAATTGACGTATTCCGTGCAGGCGGACCGGGCGGACAGTGTGTAAACACAACTGACTCCGCGGTAAGAATTACACATATTCCAACAGGAATTGTTGTTTCGTGTCAAGACGAAAAATCACAGCACAAGAATAAAGATAAGGCTATGAAAATTCTTCGTTCGAGAATTTATGATGTTATGGAAGAACAACGTCACAAAGAAATTGCAGACGAAAGAAAATCGCAAGTCGGCAGCGGTGACAGAAGTGAACGTATCAGAACATACAACTTTCCTCAAAGCCGAGTTACCGATCACAGAATTAATCTTACATTATATAAACTTGAACAAATACTTGACGGTAATCTTGATGAAATTATTGATGCACTTGTTACGGCTGACCAAGCCGCAAAACTTGCAGGTCAGAATGATTAAGGAGATATAAAAATGGATTTACACGAAAATTTAAAAGGTAAAACAGTTGTTATAACAGGCGGCAGCGGTATTTTATGCCGTGAATTTGCTTACGCTTATGCTAAACAAGGTATGAATGTCGCTGTTTTGGGACGTACACTTTCAAAACTTGAAGAAGTTCGTGATAAGATAAACGAACTTGGCGGTAACGGTCTTGCCGTTGTATGTGACGTTGTTGATAAGGACAGCGTTATCAATGCAAAGAAAGTTGTAAACGATACTTTCGGAAAAGTTGATATACTTGTAAACGGTGCAGGTGGCAATCACCCAAAAGGTACTACAACAAAAGAATATTTTGAAAAAGGCGATATTGAAAATCCCAATGTTGTTTCATTCTTTGACTTGTCAAAGGAAAACTTCAATTATGTATTTGACCTAAATATCGTAGGTACTCTTATTCCTACACAAGTATTTATAGTTGATATGCTTGACAATCCTGGTGCTAATGTGCTTAATATTGCATCAATGAGTTCGTACCACGCAATTACAAAAGTAAGCGCATATTGTGCCGCAAAAGCCGCTATTTCCAACTTTACCGAATGGCTTGCCGTACATTTTGCAAAAAGTGGTATCAGAGTCAACGCTCTTGCACCGGGCTGGTTTGAAACAGTACAGAATAAAACACTTTTGAGAAATCCGGACGGCTCACTTTCGGAACGTTCAAAGAAAGTTCTTGCTCATACTCCTATGGGACGTTTCGGTGTTCCGGAGGATTTGACAGGCACATTGCTATGGCTTACCGACAGCGCTCAATCAGGTTTTGTTACAGGTGCTACAATCCCTGTTGACGGCGGTTTCCAAGCATATTTTGGAGTTTAATAAAAAATAAAAGCTTAAAACCTTTCGGTTTTAAGCTTTTTATTATTGGAGGAAGGGATGGGATTCGAACCCACGAACGGCGTAAACCGTTACAGCATTTCCAATGCTGCGTCTTCAACCACTCGGCCACCCCTCCATACTTGCAGTATTCTATCATAAATTTCGATAATTGTCAATATTAAATAAAAGCAAGTAGTAAATATTTACCCAAGTGCCACATCAAGAATCATCATAAGTATAAAACCTACTGCAAACATTACAGTACCGATATTCGAGTGATTGCCGTGTGACATTTCGGGAATTAATTCTTCTATTACAACGTACATCATCGCCCCTGCGGCAAAACTGAGGAAATATGGCAATACGGGTATTATAAAACCGGACGCAACAACTGTAAGTACCGCTCCAATCGGTTCAACAACACCCGAAAGCACGCCGTATAAAAACGCTTTTCCTTTACTCATTCCCTCTGCTTTGAGTGGCATTGATATAATTGCACCCTCCGGGAAATTCTGAATTGCAATACCAATCGCCAAAGCCAACGCACCCATAGCCGATATTTGCATATTCCCCGCAAGATAACCTGCATACACAACACCCATAGCCATTCCCTCGGGAATATTGTGAAGTGTAACAGCAAATACAAGCATTGTTGTCTTTTTCAATTTACTTTTCGGGCCTTCAGCTTTATCGGTATCCATATGCAAATGCGGTATTATATGGTCCATTGCCAGCAAAAACAATATACCTATCCAAAATCCCACAACCGCCGGTACAAATGCAAACTTCCCCATTTCCGCCGCATAATCCATTGACGGTATAAGCAAGCTCCACACAGACGCGGAAACCATAATCCCTGCCGCAAATCCTGTTAAGGCACGCTGTACCATCTTATTCATCATTTTCTTCATAAACAGTACACAAGACGCACCAAGTGTCGTACCCAAAAAAGGTATCAATATTCCTCTTATAACTTCGCCCATATATTCCTCCATAATAAAATTACATAGGTTAGTTTTGACTAACCTTATTATCAGTTTATCATAATTAACCCTATCTGTCAATACAAAAAGAACAGTTCATAACGAACTGTTCTCTCTGCAAATAAGGGGGTTATTTACCGACTGACTATCGGTTTTAATGTATTTTGTGAGGTCATTAAATATTATCGCCCTTATTTTCTAATTTATACACATTTTATCAATCCAAATGGAATACAAGGTGTAAATCTTCTGAAACAGGACTGTTATCAGGATTTGTTTCCATAATGTCAGCCATAAAGTCCCACCATTTTCTATTGATGGCGGTATCGGCACCCTTTGCCCAAAGTTCTTCATCTTCGATTTCGATATAACCGTAAAGAACCATTGTTTCTTTGTCAAGGAATATTGAATAATTCTTACCGCCGTGTTCGTGAATCATATCCTTCATTTCCGGCCATAACTCATTATGTCTTTTTTCGTACTCCTCAGCCATACCATCGTAAAGTTTCATTTTAAAACCCTTGTGTATCATTTCTTTTTCCTCCTTAAATTAACTTAATTTTTTATGTGCCTCGATTGCTATTGAACATTCAAGACGCTTTTTTTCAAATTCACAAGCAAGCTCATAAGGCTTGTTTATATCACCGTTAAAGTTATACGCATTCGCACTGCAACCACCGCTGCAATAGAATTTCGCAAAACAATTCTTACATTTTTCTTTAGTATACACATTTGAGCGTTCAAACATCTTCTCGATATTTTCATCAATTTTATTTTCATTGACATTACCCATAAGAAAATCCTTGTTACCGACAAATTGGTGACACGGATAAATGTCTCCGTTCGGTGCAACCGCAAGATATTCGTGTCCTGCACCACAACCTGAAAGACGCTTTATCGCACACGGACCTTGGTCAAGGTCAACCATAAAGTGGAAGAAGTTAAAACCTCTGCCCTTGTCATATCTCTTTACATATTCTTCAGTAAGCTTATCATATTCGGCACAGACCTTTTCGATATGCTCACTTGTAAGTGCGTAGTCCTCTGTTTCAGGTGCAACAACCGGTTCAACGCTTGTCTGCTTAAAGCCTAAATCCGCAAGGTGAATTACGTCCTTTGCAAAATCCACGTTATACGCCGTAAACGTACCACGAACGTAGTAATTATTTTGATTTCTGCTTTCAGCCAAGTCTTGGAACTTAGGAACGATTGTATCGTAAGAACCGCTGCCGTCTACACGATAACGCATTCTGTCGTTAGTTTCCTTTGTACCGTCAATACTCAAAACAACGTTTGACATATTTTCATTAATATATTGTTTAATATCGTCATTTAACAATACGCCGTTTGTTGTTACAGTAAATCTGAAATTCTTACCGTGCTTTTTCGCCTCTTCTTTTGCGTATTCTGTAATTTCCTTAACAACGCCGAAATTCATAAGCGGTTCACCGCCAAAGTAATCGATTTCTATATTTTTTCTGTTACCGCTGTTATTGATAACAAAATCAATAGCTTTCTTACCTACTTCCGCACTCATAAGACTTCTGCCACCGTGAAATTCACCTGTATCGGCAAAACAATACTTACATCTCAAATTACAGTCATGTGCAACGTGAATACAAAGAGCCTTTACAACAGATTGCTTATTCCAATTCTTCGCGATTTCGTCATAGCAATCATCTGTAAACAACTGACCTGCATTTACAAGTGCACATATTTCAGCATAGCTTTCTTCCAATTCTTCTTCACTATACTTATCTTTTAAACCTTCTTTAATATAATCGGGACATTTTGCCTCTGCCATAAACGGCTCAAGAGTATAATCAAGCATATCGTACATTACATCATCAACAACGTGTACCGCACCTGAATATACATCCATTACAATATTAAGTCCCAACTGTTTATACTTATGTATCACTTCAAAAACTCCCTATATAAAATCAGAAAATCATCGACCTTAAAAAGCCGATGATTCATCTTTAATGTTCATTTATTCGGCAAAACAATTAGTTTGCTTGTTCACATTTTTGATTTGCAACTGTGCAAGATGTCTTACAAGCTGATTGACATGATGTTTGACATTCTCCGCAACCACCGTGCTTTGCTGAATCCTTTAAATTAGCCTTGTTTAAAGTCTGTACGTGTTTCATATTAAAAACCTCCTTATATTAATTCACTATGAATATATTATAACATACTTTCAAGTGATTGAAAAGGCTTTTTTACAAATATTTTGTATTTTTTCTCACAAAACTTATTTTTCGGCTATTTTCCTATGATGCACCCCAATATTCCCGATGCAAATGTACCGCCTATTACAGCAAGAAAATGCGTGTTAAACATTATTCCATTGTTTACAATCAACGATATTCCGATAAGTACGATCAAATACAGCGCACATACAAGCATTGCGTGAACAAATGCTCTGCTGTTTGCCGCTTTTGATACCGCAATCGTTCCGAGTATCACGCCGATAATAACCGAGGCATACACTCCGGTTGTGATAATAGTTTCGTCTATGCCTGTAAAATACGAAAGCAGTGCCAATATCAGAATTATAACAAAAGTAACAAGAATTGCAAATATCGTCCCTTTTATCACACCCTTAAAATTAATACCCATAAAAAAACCTCCCTATATATTTACTATAAATATATTAGAGAGGTTTAAATTTTATAACCAATTAGTTTTTAGCTGTTTCAACAGTTCTGATAGCGTCTCTTTCCATCTTTACAACAGACTTTTGATCCGGTGTACCGATGTTACCTGTTTCAATAAAAACATATTCGTCTTTAATTTTAGCAACCTTACCGCAGATACCGCCGATTGTTACAACCTTATCGCCGACTTTCATTGCGTTAATCATTGCCTTTGTTTCTTTTTCTTTCTTTCTTTGCGGTCTTATCATCATAAAGTATAACAATACGATAATAAGAACAAGCGGAAGAATACTTACTATTGTACTCATTACAGGATTAACCTGTTGTGTAGCATTAGGGTCTGCCGCTGTTTGAGTACCTGTCGCCTGTTGTGTATTTGCTGTTTCGCCGTCTGCGAAAACGACTGTTTCTAAAATGTTTGCCATAATAGTTCTCCTTTGATAATTTTTTCTACCTATCTATTATACTATCTATATGTGAACTTTGCAATAGATTTAACAAAATATTAACAAATAAAATCTCTCTTACATCAATCGTTTGACGTTTTCAGCCATTTTAACAAGTTTTTGACCTTTTGCGACAAGAAGAGCATGTTCTTTTATGTACTCATTCTGCAACGGGTATATCGACATTCTTTCCGTAAACTCTCTTATTACATTAATGCCTCTCATATTCTCATTATCGTTTCTTATGAGAATACAATATGTTTTATTCAGCTTAAAAAGGCTTGCTTTTGAAAGAATACTTTTATCCATTTCGCTTATAGCGCCGCACATATCATTAAAAGTTTCAAAATAAAATACACATTCCGTACCCGGTTCTTTCTTTTTAGGCTTGACCGAAACAACTTTTTTAAACTGCTCCTCGGTAATTTTTTTTATACCCTTGTTTAAACGTTTAACCAAAATACTTATACCGTCCTGTGACGGAGTAGCCTCAACGACCACTTGGCCGTTATACGGATTAAAACCTGTTTCTTCCCTTATCGTTTCCATAATATGAAATAAAAATGTATGTAATTCTTTTGAATCGGGCGAAAGCCTTTTCACGTCTATATCAAGATTAATTAATTCCGCAGTTGTAAGCGTTACCTTTATTTTGTCTTTGTTTAGCTTTTCAATTCTCACAACCTACCACCTACTTTCTATTTCTATTATACTATATATTTTTCATTTTGGGAATACCGATTTTAATATTTATTCTTTTAAATTTATTCCATATGATAAAAAAAGCGGCAGTTTTTATACTGCCGCTCAACCGTCAAATAATTTAATACGATTAATTCTTGTCCTTCAATAATGGACGCATACTGTTCGCACTTATAAGCATAGTTGACGAATTATGCAAAAGTGATGATGCAGACGGAGTTATAGTACCTTTCAATCCAAGCAAAATAAGCAATGAATTAAATGCCATAATAAACGTATAATTACGTTTAATTCGTCTGAACAGTCTGCTGCTTAACTTGCGAAGAAGCGCTAAATCTCTCAAATCGCCCGAAAGCAATGTGACATCAGCCACTTCTCTTGCCAAATCGGCAGAATCTTTCATAGCGATTGAAACGTCGCTAAGTGCCAACGCAGGAGAGTCATTGATACCGTCACCGACCATTATAACCGTTCTTCCCTCGTTCTTCAATTCTTCAATAATTGTCGCCTTATCCTCAGGTAATACCTGTGCACGGAAATTGTCTATACCGAGCATATCGGCAGTGCGTTTTGCAGCACCTTCATGGTCACCTGTAAGCATAATAATATTATCAATACCGCTTTCACGAAGTAACTGAATTGCCTCATGAGCCTCACTTCTCGGCGGGTCGCTTATACAAATAACTCCCGACAACACGCCTCCGATTGCAAGGTATATAACAGAAAAGCCCTCACATTCGTTTTCAATAACAGACTTCTGTTCATCAGTTATCGGAATATTTTCGTCCTCAAGCACAAAATGCTCACTGCCTATAATTGCACGCTTGCCATGCAACATTGTAGCTATGCCGTGTGCAACTACATATTCAACTTCAGCATGTTCTTCTTCGTGGTCAAGCTGTTTTGCTTTAGCGGCTTTCACTATTGCCTTTGCCACACTGTGAGGAAAATGTTCTTCAAGGCACGCAGATATTTTAAGTATTTCATCTGATGTGTATCCACCGAATGAAAGCACTTTTTCTACTGTCGGGCATGAATTTGTAAGTGTACCTGTCTTGTCAAATACAATAGTATCAGCATGAGATACACTTTCAAGATAACGTCCGCCTTTTACAACAAATCCTCTTGAGGATGCCTCACGCATAGCACTTATAATACTTATCGGTGTTGACAATTTAATTGCACAAGAATAGTCTACCATAAGAACAGACATTGCCTTTACAACATTTCTTGTTGTAAGATAAACAAGCAACGCCAATCCCAAGCTGTACGGTACAAAACCGTCTGCAATTTTCTCTGCACGGCTCTGTACTCCGGCTTTCATACTTTCACCGTTTTCAATCATTTCAATAATATTTGAAATACGTGTATTATCAGCCGCAGCACTAACCTTAATTACTATATTTCCCGCCTCTACAACTGTACCGGCGTAAACAGTACTGTCCTTATCCTTTACAGCCGCAACCGATTCGCCTGTCATAGACGCTTCGTTTACACTTGCCTGTCCGGATACGACCACACCGTCAAAAGTGATCATTGCACCGTCACGGAATACGACAAAGTCGCCCTCTTTAACGGTTGAAATTGGAACTTGTTCCTCGTTTTCGCCGTTCTTCTTCCATACAGTGTCAATCTTCATTGCAAGACTGTCCGCAAGTGCATTTTTTGTACGTTTTCTTGTATATTCTTCAAGAAGTTCTGAAACTCCAAGCAAGAATGTAATTGAATTAACTTCCGAATACATTCCTCTTGAAAGTGCCGTTCCGAGTGCAACACCGTCCAAAAGTGCCACATCGGCCCTTAAATTAAGTACACTGTCCACAGCTTTCTTCACATATGGGAATGCCTTAAAGTAAGCCGTTGCAACTCGTACAGGATACGGCAATATTCTTCTAAGAACAAAACGCTTTATAAGCATTTTTATAATCTCATTCTTGAAATCAGCCTGTATATCCTCAGACTCATCTTCAACAGCCGCTAATTGATTTCGCTTGATTCCTTTTATGTAGTTCAAAAGCTCCTGTCTGTAATCGGATTGATAGGTAATTAAAATACCACCGTTGACGCTTTTAGCCTTTACAGACTCGACATACTGTTCCGATAAAATTGTTTTCTCAAGAGATTTTTCTTGATTTTTATCAAAATAATATCCACCGCAACGCAATCTGATACGACCCGGAGTATCATGTACGATTTTAAATTTCATTATTATTCTTCCTCGTCGTTTAGCTGTGACTTAGCCTCATAACACATATCTTCAGCCTCTTCACGCATATTTTGTAGTGTTTCTTTAGCCTCTTGCTGGAACTTCATACCCTTTGCAAGACCTGAAACGCACATACTTCTAACCTTATCGCTTGTAGCAATCTTCTTACCTACTACTGCAGTAGCTATACCTGCCGCAAAGCACCAACATTTCTTATCCTTTAAAAAATCAAATTTCATAATTAATCTTCCTCTCTGTGTATATTTCAGTGATTTATTTAATCAAATTTATTTTAGCACGCAATATATTTTTTGTCAATAAATGCCGAAAAAAATTTTTACTTTTTTTGCATGAAAAATATCGACTTTTTAATATTATGGTGTTAATACAACAATGCCATAATGGAAAACATACAAGCAGAAAAAAGAATGCCACAGACGAAGATGTTATCGCTGTCGCAAAGTTGGCGAAATTCGATAACTTTGTGCATAATTGCTTATAAACAAAAAAAGTTGCGGTGAACAATCACCACAACTTTTTTATTAAAACAATTTATTAAGCGATAATTTTTTAACCATTGGTACAGACATACAACCGGCAGCATTACCAAGTACAGCACATAAGAAATATACTGCCGCCTGTGACGCATTAGCACATTTACTTATAAAGAAGTAACAAGTATCTGCGATACAGTGATTAAATCCGCAAAGTATGAACACCATAACAGGTAAAACGACTATAAACAGTGACATCACAAAGTCACCTTTTTCAGTCGCTCTTTTATTTCCGTCAACCGCTGTAAACATCAATATACCGCAGAACACCGCCAAAACAAATATACTAAGCGGTGAATCGGCAAACTTTGTTGCTGTGATAGCGGCGGCCTTTTCCGATAAAGTCGTTCCAAAACGCGTAAGGTTAAGCAAGAAACCTCCTATCGCCGCACCTGTTGCATTACCGATAAAGGTAAGTACAACTTCCGGCACATACGACAACGGTTTTACTGCCATATATCCGGCTTTACCCGTAAACAAACCGAACTTAAACACAATAATCGCACACAAACCCAAGCTGAACAAGAATGCTCCAAGTGGTTTTGACTCAACCGACATACTCACGCAACAGCCTACGCACAAAAATATTCCCGACAAAATACCGTCAGACAAAAATGATATAATCTTTTTCCCCATATCTTCTATTCCCTTTTCTTTTATCCTAAGCAGACAAAATTAGCTAATGCTAACTAATTCCACAAAATTAATCCACTTTCTAATTTGCACATAAAAACCACGATAAACTTATCGTCTACCGTGGTTTAATATACGGTTTAGTTAAATTACTTTACCATTGATGCAACTTCTGCTGCGAAATCGTCTTCACGCTTTTCAAGACCTTCGCCTGTTTCAAAACGTACGAATTGCTTAATAGTAATATCGCCAACGCTCTTAACGTACTTAGCAACGTTTTCCTTATTTTCAGCCTTAACGTATTCTTGCTCAAGTAGGCAAACTTCCTTGAATTCCTTAGCAAGACGACCTGTGATCATCTTTTCGATGATGTTTTCAGGCTTAGATGCATTCTTAGGATCATTCTTAAGTTGCTCAATAAGAATCTTCTTTTCGTGTTCCTTGTATTCTTCAGGAATATCATCGCTTGAAAGATACTTAGGGCTAAGTGCTGCAACTTGCATTGCAACGTTTCTTAGACACTCTTTTGTAGCGTCATTGTTTTCAGCGTCAGCCTCAACCAATACACCGATTTTACCTGCAGCGTGGATATAATCTACAACTGCACCTGTTGTTTCGATTCTTGCGAAACGTCTGATGTTCATATTTTCGCCGATCTTAGCAATCTTTTCTGTAAGCATTTCGCCGATTGTGCTGTCTCCGCACTTTAATTCTTTAAGTGCTTCAACGTCAGCAGGATTTTGTTCAGCGATTGTCTTGGCAACGTCCGAAACAAACTGTTGGAATTCATCATTCTTAGCAACGAAGTCTGTTTCTGAGTTTACTTCTACAAGTACGCCTACGTTACCGTCAACATAAGCCTTAACGATACCTTCAGCAGCAATTCTGCCTGACTTCTTAGCAGCTGTTGCAAGACCTTTTTCTCTCAAATATTCAACAGCCTTATCCTTGTCACCGTCTGTTTCTGTAAGAGCTTTCTTACAGTCCATCATACCGCAACCTGTCATTTCTCTTAATTCTTTTACGTCTTTAGCTGTAAATGCCATGTTACTTTTCCTCCTATATTAATTATTTAAAAATTATTCTTCTACTGTATCTTCTTCAGCTGTTTCAGCATCTGCAAGAGCATCTTCGCCCTGTCTGCCTTCGATAATAGCGTTAGCCATTGTTGATGCGATTAGCTTTACGGCTCTGATAGCGTCGTCGTTACCAGGGATAACGTAGTCTACTTCATCAGGGTCACAGTTTGTATCAACGATAGCTACTACAGGAATGTTAAGTTTCTTAGCTTCTGCGATAGCAATCTTTTCTTTTCTTGGGTCAACGATGAACATTGCGCCAGGAAGTTTCTTCATATCTTTAATACCGCCAAGATACTTTTCAAGCTTATCTCTTTGAGCCTTTAGCTTAATAACTTCCTTCTTTGGTAGCATATCGAAAGTACCGTCTTCTTCCATTTGGTTGATTTGAGCAAGTCTTTCAATTCTCTTTTGGATTGTCTTGAAGTTTGTAAGCATACCGCCAAGCCATCTTGCGTTTACATAGTACATACCAACTCTTTCAGCCTCTTCTTTGATTGAGTCTTGAGCTTGTTTCTTTGTACCAACGAATAGAATATCTTCACCGCTTGCAGCAATATCTCTTACGAAATAATAAGCTTCTTCAACCTTTTTAACTGTCTTTTGAAGGTCGATGATGTAGATACCGTTTCTTTCTGTGAAGATGTATTCAGCCATTTTAGGGTTCCATCTTCTTGTTTGGTGTCCGAAGTGAACACCTGCTTCTAAAAGCTGTTTCATTGAAATTACGTTTGCCATTTTTATTTCCTCCTCGTTTTTTGATTATTCCTCCATTTGTTTCAGCTTATGTGAAGACCCAGGCAAAACAGGCAACTTTCACACAATCCACAAATGTGCGTATTTTTCATACTAAAATAGTTTACCACATAAACCCTTATAAAGTCAACCCTTTTTTCATATTTTTTTATTTTATTTGATTTACATAACATAATATATGTTTTAATCGCATATTAACGTAAATTTTGTGTGGTTTTCAACTGTTTTTTTATTGATGAGTTTTCTATTTATCATGAAAGAATTCTTTAAAATTAAAACCGGGAACTTTAGATTTAAAGTCATTTCCGACACACATACAGTCAGAAGTGATTACAACCTGAAATTGCACGTTCCCCATAAAATAATGCAGACAAAACCGCTGCGGTTTTGTGTAAAATATTGTTTTAACGTGATTTTGTGTCAAAAAAATGGCATTTGAGTTAGATTATATTGACATTTATAATAATCATAATATATACTTTTATTATATAATTATTTTTCTGTTTTGAAAGAGAAATTCTTTTGCACTACCAATATTTCTAATATGAAAGGAAGGATTAAAATGAAAAAATTACTATCATTGCTTTTGTCGCTGTCAATGCTTGCCTCTATGGCAGTTATTCCTGCAAAAGCAGAAGAAACGGTCTTGCCGTTAAACGCATCACGAATTGATTCGGAAAAACTTCCAAGCGGCAATTTAATTTACCTTGGTACTGCGTCAGCAAACGTCAAGGAAGAAGATGCTGTTTATTCATTCCCTATTTATCGTGAGGGCGATTTATCAGAAGAAGCAAGCGTCACAATCCACTCGCTTGACTTAACTGCGATATACGGCGAGGACTATATAATTCTTGACGATAACGCAGAGAAAACCGGTGATGGGGTTTCAATACTTGAACGTTATGCCACGGCAGAAGCTGACACTGATGAAACATCGGATAACATTTCGGAAGAGAATACAGATATTGAAAATTATTCGGAATTTGATTCAGAAATGGCACAGCAATTTGCAGACGAAGTAGTGCCGGATGCAATGGCAGGAATTGAATACTCAAGCAGTACAACCGTTACTTTCGCACCGGGCGAAAACGAAAAAATGGTTAAATTCAAAATATTGGACGACAAAAAAAGCGAAGGCACAGAAGGTTTTTCTTTACTTTTGGTAAATCCCGATAATGCCGAACTTTATAAAGTAACATCACTTTCTGTAAATATCGAAGACGACGAACCGAAAGAAAAAAGCGTTGTTTCTTTCAGCAGAAACAGTTACACGTCAAAAGACGGAAATGCCACTGTTACAATAAAGCGAAAAAATGCAGAATATTCTCTTTGCGATTTCACTTTGCTGTCATCGAGCATTACCGCAGTAGCAGGAGAAAATTATGAAGAACAAATCAAAACAGTTACATTCATTCCTTATGAAACGGAAAAGACAATCGAAATTCCCGTATCCGGCGAGGGTGAATTTAAACTGCTGATCAGTGATATGACGGGCTGTGAAAGCGGCAAATATGCAGAAACCGTTGTCAAAATCAAAAATAACGCCGATGATGAGAGTGATATTTCTCTTATGGGCAATGAAAATCAGACAAATGACATCACCATAAACGGTCTTAAATACAACGTTAAATATACAATGCCGTCAGATAATTCAAAAGATCCTGCCGAAGGTAAAATATACGCAACAGGTGACGGAACTCACAATTATGATATTCCTCCCGAAGTCGGTACATACTACTTTGCAACAGAAACAAACCGCGACGGTCTGTTTTATTATGACGGATATTGGGGTGATAAGCCATGGGGTTGCGGTCATTGGGACAACAAATATGAAATAGATACACGTGAAAGAAATATGGGTAGCTCTCACTACGGAAAACTTGAATATTACCATACAAGTATGTGGGATAAAGGCGGAGTATGGACACATTCAAAAACTGTACCCTCTGTATATTATCAATATATGACTCCCGATATGGAATCAACATCAAGCGCCTTTGGCGGGCAGCTTGCAAGATTTAAAATTGCAAATAATGACAGTATTGTTGTCAACAAAACAAAAAGCGGAAAATTCGGCAGAACACTTGATGCAATGCCTGCAACTCTCTTGAATAACAACCAACCTTTAAACGGAAATATAAACATGGAAATACATTCGGCTGATGAAGACAAATCAAAGACTCCAAAAAGTTATGTACGCTTTTACGGTGTTGCGGCTATGTATAAAAAGGTTAATGTAGAACTTAACCAACCCCCAGCACAAGAATACTGTATCGGTAATGAAAAGATAAATGCCTTACCTATGCAGGTTGAACTTAACAGCGGTGCTCAAATCGCCGGAAGTAAAACGCGTGATTTCTGGACCAATCCGAATGAGGATGACTGCAATATTGTATTTACAATAAATGATACAGACATTAACGGTCACAAAGGTAAATACGGATATATTTCAGGCTATAAAATCACCATAGATCCGGGTACAACTGATGATAAAATAACTGTAAATTATCCCGAAGAATTCATTTCATACCTTAACTCAAAAAAAGGAACAAAACTTTCTGACGAAGTAAATTTCACATCGGATAACATAAATAATGAGCTGAAGAAAACAGAAAAGCAAAATCTTTATTACATTCCATATGATAAATATTTCATATCATGGATTGAATCAGTTCAAAAAAATGTTGCACACGACACATACGGTTATCATCAAAATCTGAAGATAACACCTAAAGTATCATATGCCGATGTTACAGTCGAAGTATTACCGTCAGCCGGTGAAGGAAACGGCAGTTTTATATCAAGCGAGCTTGTCGCAGGTAAAACAGTTACTCACCATGCAGGTGATACACTTGATTTAAGCGCAACAACTCCGGATGACGGATATCATGTTGTAGGTTATCAAGTTTCAACAAACAACACAAGTTTTAACACAATAACAGATACAACAAAATTATTCCTTGAGCCTAATACGAGTTACAGAATACGTCCTCTTATAGCGAAAAATTCAAACAAAATCGAAATTAAATTTGAAAACGGTGCTGAAAAGTATTTAACGGTACAGGGTCTTATCAATGAAAATGATCTTAATTCAAGTTCCGATGAACAACTTAAAAAGGAACTAAGCGGCAAATATGTTATTAACGCAAATCCGTCAGAATCAAATCTTTCAGACAAAATAACACCGATTACAGGTAAGATATATACATTAAATTTTGCCTCCGTTGAAGATAAAGAATACATATACCGTCCCGTTATCAAGCAAGGCAACGACACGTTTACAACCAATTCTTATCACACCGTTGCGCAAGCACAAACAACAGACAATGTTGTAACAGTAAATTACAAAAAAGTTAAAAAGAGCGATTTAAAATCATTTAATATATCAGGTACTGTTGTTTCTAAAAATGCGTCTATCCGCGATAACGGCTTAGAACCGGAATCTCTTCCGCTTGTAGGATATTCCGTATCAGCCGGAAAAGGTTCACAGTCGCTAAACTCCGCAAACTCAAGCTATATGCCTGACAGCGCGACCGGTACAACTTCCGATACCGGTACTTATATATTGACAAACGTATTGGGTGACACAAACGACCTTATTACAATGTACATCTCAAACGGTGTTACGACAGGCTATGTAGCAAAAGTAAAGCTCACAGACGCACTTGGTCAAGCAGACGGTGCTTATACCGTAAATGCAGGTAACACAAATATCACCTACCCTTACGGTGCTCCTAAGGTTGCGTCAATTATGTACACATATGACAAGAACACAGCCGACTTAAACCAAAATCAAATAAGAATACTCGACGACAATCTTACAGTTACAGCCGTTATAGACAGCTATGGAAGAAGTGTCAGTGAGGCAGTATTCACCGTTCGTACATCAACCGGTCAGACAACCGAATACAAAGGTTATCCTCGTGAGGATGGCAGCAGTATTATAGAATGTACAATTCCTAAAATGACAGAAAATCTACATTCCGGTGACAGTCTCTCTGTACGCCTTGTAGATTCAGAAAAATTATCATCAGGTGATACTGAAATTGAAATTGTGTATCCCGATGTTGCAACAGGTCTTTCATTCTATACGGAATTTGCACTTACAACACCTCAAACTTTCGATGCGGATAACAGCGGTACAATCGATATTCCGTTAGTCGGCTCAGCAATAGGCAAATGCCAATCCGGATTGATTACATTCGGCAAAACAAACTGGCCTGACAACACCGGTTATACTATTCAGGCAAATATTGACACAATACTCAATAGTATGGGTAAGAAAACCGTTTACGAGAAAAAAGCGTCTTATGACAAATTCCGCGGTGCAGTTCAAGAAAATCAAAATCACAGAAGTAATGCTATGAAAATAATGGCTGCGACATTCAACGGTGTTGCTCCGTCTCGTGACGATTATAAAACCGATGCCGAATATCAAGAAGCTTATGCAGATTATACCGATTTACTTAAAGATACAAAAGCTCCTTTTGCCGGTTTTAATAACCAAAGATACAGTGTCGAAGTAGCTGTTATTTTAGCTTTTGACTTTGTTAAAACACCGGACAACGACTATATGTTCGCTTGCGGTTCGGTTTCTATCGGCGGAGCATATACATTCAATAAGACTATGTACACTACAATTTACGGTGTACCTGTATTTTTAAATATCATTGCCGGTATTCAGGTAGATTTACTGACAAGCTATGCTACAGATAATGGTAAAAATGCAATATCCGCAGATGAGTTTAACAACTATCAAGGCAATATAGCAAACAGATTAAGCAGCACCGATGTAACACTAAGCGTTGTCCTTTCAGGAAAATTACAAGTAGGTGTAGGTTTTTGCGATGTCCTTTCAGCAAGAGGTTATGTTGCTACAACATTCCAATTTAATTTGAGTTTTGCAAACGGTCAGCCCGGTACACTGATAACGGCAGCCGGAGGTGTGGGATTTGACTTATTGTTGTTCTCCGTTAATGTTGATATAGCCAAATATACACAAGGTTGGGGTACTCTCGAAAATGCCGCAGAAGGTGATTTCTTCAACGGACTTATAACCACAAACGACGATGATATTAAATTAACTCCATACAGTAACGGCACATCTGATTTATCTACTTTCGGAAAAAATGATGATATTCAGCTTACCGCAACAGAAGAAGTTATAAGCTGTACACAATTAATAAATAATGCCGCAGACAGAACGAGACCTCATATTATCCCTCTTGATGACGGTAAGAAGATGCTTACATTTATAGACGATTCGAGAGATCGTGCCGAATACAACGGAGCAACTCTGTATTATTCGATATTTGACGGTACTTATTGGTCTATTCCTAAAGCAGTAGCAGACGACGGTACACCTGATTCAATACACACACTTAAAAAGATAGGTGACAAAGTTATTATCGCATGGACCGATGTTATAAATGCATTTGGAGGTGAGGAAACTTCGAGAGAAAAGCTTTCATCAATCGGTATTTCTTGTGCAATATACGATACACAAACCAACACAATGGGCGAAGAAATCAGTATTGTACACGACAGATACCTTACTTTAAATCCACAAATTGATGTTGACGGAGATATGCTTTATATAAGCTATGTCAAGCTTGATGTGTCAAAATTAGGTAACAGTAACAGTGACCTATTACAGCTTGAAAAATCATTTTCTAATATAGCCTATGTAAAATACGATATGAACACAGGAAAATCTTATGATGAAACCATAATTCCGATACCTCATAAAACAATCAGCTCTCCTATTGCATTGGATTATAATTCGGCAACAATAAATATAAATAACGAAAGTTACTTAATTTCAAGTTACACTATTGATGAAGACGAAGATTTACAAACAGGTGACGACAGAGAGCTTTATCTGCAAATTCAAAACCTAACAACCGGGCAAGCATATTTCCCGATACAAATTACAAATGACAGTATATCTAATTCATTACCTAAACTTACCAACATTAACGGTGAATTGTACCTGACATGGTTGGATAACGGATATATGTTTAAAATTATGAATCTTTCAGATATGTTATCTTCAATGTTTAACGCAGATTCAAACGGAGATATGGCAGACTTGATTAATGCCGATACGGTAAACAGTGCATACAAAAACGGCGAAATGACCGATGATAACAAAAATGCCGATTGGTATAAAAAGACTGCAGCTGAACTCGGTATGTCAGACGACGTATATGAAAACAGCATTTACGAAGCCTTGTACAACGGTACATTTAATGTCACAAGTGCAAACTTCCAAGGTAATGACGACCTTTGCACAAGTATAGGAAACTATATTGTAACATCCAACGGTGAAGATATTTATATTTATTACACAGAATTAAGTCAAGACAGTACAAAGAACGGTACTGAAATATACGGTGTACGTTATCAGCGCGGCACAGATAACGGTTATTGGAAGTTCGGCAATTCGGTACAAATTACCGATTTCGGTATGGTTATTGACGAACTTGACCTATATATGACTGATGATAATAAAATATCAGCTGTTTCAAACTACTACAAGCAATGGATTGATGAAAGCGATGCCGATTCACCTATGAAATACAGTGCAAACACCCTTGTAACCATTGACTTTGAACCGGTAAGTTCTCTTGAAATTAAAGGCAGCAATATTATTCTTCCGTCAAAGATTTATCCGAATTATTCGGAAGATATAACATTTACTATTGCGAACACAGGTTTGCTTGACGCAAAGGGTTATGATTTAAAAGTAACGGATAAAAAAGGAAATACTCTTTACGAGGGCAGTTCTGACAACATAATCGAATCCGGTAATTCGATAAATGTCAGTGTACCATGGACAGTTCCGAGCAACTTGGAAAATGAAGAAGTTACAGTTACGGTAACTGAACGCGGAATTGAAAATGCAAAGCCTGTATCTGCCACAAAAGCCATCCCGTATGATACAAGACTTGATGTATCGAGCTTTGAAATCAAACACGATGATAACGGTTATTATGCATCTGCAACAGTTACAAACAATGGTTCTAAACCGTCCGACGAAATAAATGTAACGCTAAATAATACCGCCGACAAAACTTTCGGCACTACTTCCCTACCTCAACTTGCGAGCGGTGAAAGTAAAGATATTACAGTTCCGTTTGAGATAGATAAAGCTGATTTCAACAATTTAGGATATATAGACTTTAAACTTTCAGCAGTAAGCGGTGAAAACACATCTAACGCATATACCATGTTTATCTCTAATAAACCACTTATTGCAGAAATCAACGATGGTGCCGAAAACGTTTCATTAAACGGAAAAAATGATACAACAACACTTCAAACAAAAGCTTTCCCTTGGAATGATTATGCGGGTGAAGTCAAGTATTATTCAACAGATAACAGCATAGCTGTTGTTACCGATGACGGTGAAGTTATTCCGCTAAGCAATGGTAATGCAAAGATATACGCATACTATCCAAAATGCAGAATTGATGACAGTATTGATGTTCAAGTAACAGGTATAGAATCAGATGAACCTACTCCTACACCAATTCCTACTTCAAAACCAAGCAGCAGTGGCGGCGGAAGTTCTGCAAAATACGGTATTTCTTCTGCAAACAAGACATACGACAACGGAAGTATGAATATATCAAAGAAAAGTGCCGCATTGGGTGAAAACGTAACGGTTAATACAAAACCGAATGACGGTTATGAGGTTGATACTGTAACAGTTACTGATTCAAAGGGAAATGTAATTGAAGTTACAAAGACAGCCGACAACGAATTTTCATTCGTAATGCCAGGAAGCCAAGTAAGCGTTGACATAACATTTAAAGAAATAAACGACTCTCCGAAAAAAACACCTACACCGTCCAGCAAAGACGATTGGTGGTTTGATGATGTTGCAGAAAACGAATGGTATTATGCCCCAATAAAATCCGCATATGACAACGGATTAATGAGTGGTGTAAGCGATACGGAATTTGCTCCTGATACAGATATTACGAGAGGAATGTTTGTAACCGTTCTTCACAGAATTGACGGCGAAACAAAATCCGATGTTGATTATACCTTCACTGATGTAAATGAAAATGATTATTTCTCAAATGCTGTCGCTTGGGGCAGTGAGAATAATATTATTTCAGGTTACAGCGACACAGAGTTTGCTCCAAACGATAATATAACTCGTGAGCAGATGGTATCGATTTTAAAGAGATTTGCAGAATATAAACAAATTGACACTTCTATAATTGATACACTCGACAGTTATTCAGATACGGAAGACATTTCCGATTATGCTGTTTCTGCTTTCCAATGGGCTTGCGGAAATGAAATTATAAGTGGTTTCACGGATAATACCCTCCGCCCTAAAGCAAATACCACTCGTGCCCAAGCCGCAGCTGTATTTAATAAAATATACAGTATAAAATAATATCACTATAAAAATGAACCGACCACCAAATTGTTAGATTTGGTGGTCGGTTTTTGAATTTTCCGAGTCGGGGATGCAGACATATTCTTGAACTATTTTATGCCGATAATCCAGGACTGTGTCTTTGCTCTACCGGACTCATACGGCTATCTTAAAGCAGTCCGACCTTTCTCTTTATTTAATTCTTTGCATACTGAATTCTTTGATTATCAATCATTTCAAATAATTTTTCAATCCGACTTTTTTCTTTCCACCTCCGAGTCATTGCTGAATCATGGCAATTTATATAGTATATCACATCGTAAAAATTATTTGAAACAAGTTTTTGTTTATGATAACCGTCAATGCACTTTTTATGAGCATTTAACGGTTCACCGCGTCTTGATCTGTAATTTTCATGATGAAGTTCTTTTACTTCATCACCTTTCAAATATACAATCCATCTTCCAAACGGTGTTTTTATAAACACTGCGTCATTCGTAACGCTGTACTCTAAATTAAACATATCACATATTCTATTCATATTTTCAATAGTAAGTGGCAAGTCTCTAATATCTTTTATACTATACTTTCTCTTTATTTTAATATTTGTTTTCCAATGAAACCTATTCCAGTCATTTTCACAACCGCATACCTTACATACTTTATTTCCTTGAAAAATCACATCCTTACTCGATTTAATCAATGCACTGTCGGCATATTGACAATTTCCGTTATGTACCTTATGAGTTCTTGGATTTAAGTAACACGTTTCTTGCTCTGTTAATTTTTGATATTCACTATAACACTTACAAAACAATAAGTATAAGTAGTTTACATCGTGTTTTGAATAATGTAAATAATTCTTTTGATATTTAATTCCCGCTTGTTTTAACGACTTTTCAAAACCAATAACTTTTTTGCCGTCACCGGCAATTTGCATAAGAAGTTGTTGCAGTATAATCACTCTGTGTCTTGGCATTGATATTCCGTATTTATCCGTTCTTCTCTTTAATAATTCATAAGTTTCATTTGTCCACACAACAATATACTTATAGTTTTGAAAAGATATGTTCATATTTTTTAATACTGTTTCCTCACTCTTTGACTTCATAATAGCGTCAAGTGGATAATGGGATACAGTAAAAGTGTTCGGATTAAAACATTCCCTGTTACTTAATCTAATTGATTTAGAAAATGTTCTTTTTATATTCAAATTTGCGTCTGCTGCAACTATTCCTATTTGTACAGGTTCTCTTTCCTCTATATCTGTTGTTTTGGGTGCTTGATTCCACTCAATATCCAAAAACAGATATTCAAATTTTACATTTGCCATAATCATCAACTCTTATCAAAATCGTAATTATCGTCTCCATTACTCCTCATAATGATTATATCCGCCCAAGAAACTTTTTTCGCTGTGGCGTTTTTTATGACCATTATTGTCGTATGTATTAACACCTCCAAACAGACCGGGACTGCTGTGTCTGGTTTTATGTCCATTGTTGTCATAGTGATTCATACCGCCAAAAAATCCGGGACTGCTATGCCCTACCTTATGTCCGTTTGCATCATAATTATTCATTCCTCCAAAAAATCCCGGTCTGCTTTCTCCTACCTTTTTTCCACTTGCGTCATAATGGTTTATTGTACCGAAAAATCCCGGTCTGCTGTAGCCATCTTTTTTCATAATTAATCACTCCTTTTATTATTCACATGGTTTCTGTGTTTTCTGTAATTAGATTATAATATATACATAGTCCAATAATACGGACTTTTCTCTCTTCACAATCAATAAGTTATTGTACAGTCTTGAAAAAGCAGTAATTTTAAGATATAATTTAGACTGAACAGATTTGCAAAAAGGAGCGTAGAATTATGAATAAATGCAAAACGTACATAGCAATAGACTTAAAATCATTCTACGCGTCCGTTGAATGTAGAGAAAGAAACCGTGACCCGCTAACCACAAATCTTGTTGTAGCCGATCCGAGTCGGACAGAGAAAACAATCTGTCTTGCCGTGTCTCCGTCGCTCAAAAAATACGGATTATCTGGACGAGCAAGATTATTTGAAGTCATACAAAAAGTTAAAACCGCAAATGAAATACGAAAGCTTAAAGCGCCAAACCACGTTTTTTGCGGTTCTTCTGACGACAGCCTTGAACTTCAGAAAAAACCGTCACTTAAGATTGATTACATAATTGCTCCACCGCGTATGGCACGCTATATGGAATACAGTACAAAAATTTATAATATCTATCTTAAATACATTGCACCTGAGGATATTCACATTTATTCGATTGATGAGGTATTTATAGATGTAACGCATTACCTTTCGACATACAATATGACTGCACACGCACTTGCAATGACAATGATACAAGATATTTTATCTACAACAGGAATAACCGCAACAGCCGGAATCGGAACAAATATGTATCTTTGCAAAATAGCAATGGATATAGTCGCAAAACACATTGAACCGGATAAAAACGGTGTGCGAATTGCCGAACTTGACAAAATGTCATACCGAAGACTGTTATGGAATCACAGACCCATTACAGATTTTTGGAGAGTCGGTCGTGGTTATTCAAAGACATTAGAAAAAATCGGACTTTACACTATGGGTGACATTGCAAGATGTTCTATCGGTAAACCGACTGATTACTATAATGAAGAACTGTTATACAAGCTTTTCGGTATAAACGCCGAACTGCTTATCGACCATGCTTGGGGTTACGAACCTTGCACAATGGAAGATGTCAAAGCATACAAACCCGAAACAAACAGTATATCCTCGGGACAAGTATTACATTGTCCGTATGAGTTTGACAAGGCAAGATTAGTTGTAAAAGAAATGACCGACCTTATGGTGCTTGACTTGGTGGATAAAGGACTTGTGACAAATCAAATCGTGCTTACAATCGGCTATGATATTGAAAATATTACAGATAAAAACAGAAGTCAGAGTTATAAAGGTACAGTTACAACGAACTATTACGGTAAAAAAGTTCCGAAGCCTGCTCACGGAACAACAAATCTTCCAAAGCAAACATCGTCCACTACACTTATCACAAATGCAGTTATGGAATTGTACGATAAAATTGTAAACAAGAAATTGCTTATCAGAAGAATTAATATTGTGGCTAACAAGCTTGTCGATGAACACAGTGTAAAAAACGCAAACAAATATGAACAGCTTGACCTTTTTACCGATTATGAGATTTTAAAGAAACAACGCGAAAAAGAAAATGCCAAATCAGAGCGAGAAAAACGTATGCAGAATACAATACTTGATATAAAAAAGAAATTCGGCAAAAACGCCATTCTTAAAGGAATGAATCTTCAAGAAGGTGCAACCGCCAAAGACCGCAACAATCAAATAGGCGGTCACAAGGCATAATTTTTAAGGAGAATTACCATATGGAAAACATTAGTCACAAATATGATGACATAATCAATCTGCCCCACCATGTTTCAAAAAAGCACCCACAAATGTCGCTTCATGACCGTGCGGCACAATTTTCACCGTTTGCCGCTCTTACGGGACACAAAGCGGCAATTAATGAAACCGCCCGTTTGACTGATGAAAAGCAGATATTAAGCGAAGATGTCATTGCCAAACTCAATGAACAGTTAAATTTAATTAAAGAGAATATCGGTACAAATCCAATCGTGACAATAACATACTTTGTTCCCGACGATAAAAAATCAGGCGGTGCATACATATCCAATACCGGTGTTGTAAAGAAAATAAACGAATACAATCACACTGTTGTTTTGACCGACAAAACAGTTATTCCAATCGAGCAAATTAGCGAAATTCAAAGTGATATTTTCAGCGAAATATATTAATGATTTTGCAATTTGTGCGATGAAGAGTAAATCGGCAGTGATACAAAAATTAAAAATACCGTGTATATCCATATAATTCTTACACCGCACACGCCTATAACGCTAAAGTACAGACATAGCCTCGGATTATCAGCATAAAATAGTCCAAGAATATGTCCGCACCTCCGCCCCGTCTAACTTTTTTGGGGTCACCTCAGCAAACTGCTTTAATATGATTTCAAATCATTATAAGTATCTACTATTTCTCAACATTCTTAATTTTTTAATATATCATACAAAAGTCTATAATTTCAAGTATTTTCTTAAACCAACATTTGTATCTAATCCAAACTTCGTTACTGTAAAAATTTCTTTACGTCAGTTAATTTAAGTGGTGTAACGTCATAACACATTGTATCACTTAGAGCGAACTCTAAGTTAATACCTGCTAAAAAAATTTTTGAAATTTATTATTCATAATTTGTAACATTATTCAACAGATTATAGTTGTTTTTTCTTTTTTTGTATGATATAATTATAGAAAAGGAGTTGTTTTATATGAAATCACACAATAAAAAATGTATTATTTATTTTATAGCAGGTGCAATGATTTTTGGAACTGTCGGTGCTTTTGCAGGTCAGTATATTGCTACAGAAAATACTTTTCCTGTTCAATTAAACGGCAAAGATGTTGCTGTTGGCGGATATAATATTGATGGCAGTACATATTTTAAACTTCGCGATATTGCAAATGTCATCGGCGGTTTTGATGTTGATTTTTCCGATAATACCATACAACTATCCAAAGATGGATATGAGTATACTAAATTAAACTATTCATATGTAGATAAAGATTATAACTTTAGTCTTGAAATACCTCATGAAATACAAAATAAATACGTTATTACAACTGATACTAACTCAAACGACTACCTAAAAGTAATCAGATTTTACGAAAAGAATAATTATGAATATCCAATAAATGGCGAATACCATGTAGGAACTGTCTTTAATATTTACATTTGCGACAAAAATAATATGTCAAGTGATATGGAAACATATGGTGATTTCCTACGAGATATTTCGACAAAAGATAATTTGTATGTATTTTGTTCAGGCCCATTTGACGTACAGAGCAAAGAAGAATTTGTAAATGATTATGTAGAGTTAAATAATTATAGAGATACTATCTTAGATTCATTCAAATGGTTAAATTAATTGATAAATTTATAAAAAACAAGAGTAGACAAAATCATAAAGATTTTGTCTACTCATTAATATTATCTCCAAACTTCTTCTGCGATTTCTTTTACAAGCTGCAATTTTGCCCACTGTTCTTCTTCTGTAAGTTTATTACCTATTTCGCATGACGCAAAACCGCATTGTGGACTTAGGCACAATCTGTCGAGAGAAATATATTTTTGTGCCTCTTTTATTCTCGCGATTACGTCGGCTTTATTTTCAAGTTTCGGTGACTTTGTTGTTATAAGTCCCAACACGACTTTCTTATCGCCGTTGACGTGTGCCAAAGACTCAAAGCCTCCCGAACGCTCGTCATCAAATTCAAGATAATATGCATCTACATTTTCCTTTTCAAACAATACCTCTGCAACCGAATCATATGCACCTGTACTTGCGTATGTTGAATGGAAGTTACCTCTGCAAACGTGAGTAGTAATTGTCATATCGTTTGGTTTGTCCTCTATTGCAAGGTTATTTATCTCTACCAAAAGTTCTTGAATATTCTTCAATCCTTTTTTATCCGTACCGAACAATTCTTCTGCTCTCGGATCTACAAGCATTCCCCATGAGCAGTCGTCAAGCTGTAAATTGCGACAGCCTGCATCATACAAATCCGCGATTACCTTTTTATATCCGTTTGCAATATCCTCTGCCAACTTATGAGTGCTGTCATAATACTTTGACGTATTTTCCAACGCAAACGGCATGATCATTTGTTCAATAAACTGTGCCGGTGCGGGAATTGTCTGCTTTGCAACAGTATTTTCATCTTCAAATTGCTTTACAAATTTAAAATGCTCCACGAAGGGATGTACTTTTGAAAGTCCTACTTTTCCGCAAAGGTATGTATCATCAATCATTGCGTCTTCGCCGTGAAACGGTAAACCTGTTTTCGTTTTTTCATGTGCCACACCGTCAAATCCCCACATAAAATCCAAGTGCCATGTTGCACGTCTGAATTCTCCGTCCGTAATGACGTGATAGCCTAATTCTTTTTGTTTGTTGATAAGTCTTTCGATTTCCTTATCTTCAACTGCTTTTAATTCGTAAGCCGAAATTTTTCCGTTTTCAAACCCCTCTCTTGCCGCTTTTAAATTTGCAGGTCTTAAAAAGCTGCCTACAAAGTCATATCTGAATGGTATTTGTTTGCTCATTTCTGCTACCTCCTGTGTTTTAATTTACATTAAGTATAACAGAAAATACGGAAATAGAAAAATATATATTATCATCATTTATCCATAGTTTTAATCTATGGATAAATGATTTTTCAATACATTCAAATATGAAACTCCATATCGGCTAATAACAGAATTTTTTCGTGTTAAAATTCCGATACGCATACTGCAATCTGAATCTAACGGTTTTGAAATAATGTTTTCACCGTTTAATTCCGTATCTATAATACCCGAACAAACCGTAAAACCGTTAAGACCGATAAGCAGATTAAATAACGTCGCTCTGTCACGCACCATAATATTTTTAGAGAATTCAAGCGAACTCAAAAATTCCTCCGAAAAGTAAAATGAATTGTGTTTTCCCTGTTCAAACACCAAATACGGATACGGCATTAAGTCTTGAATTGTTATTTCCTCTTTGTTTGCAAGAGGGTGATTGTTTGATATGAAAACGTGCGGTTTTGCAATATATAATTCTTCAAAATTCAAGTCATTTTTATTAATAAGTTTGCTCAAAACTGCCTCATTATGCTCACTCAAATACAATATTCCTATTTCACTTCGTCCGACTGCCACATCATCTATAATTTCATACGTCTGTGTTTCACGCAAAATAAAGCTGTATGCGTCCGCATCATATTCCCTTATAACGTCCACAAACGCATTAACCGCAAATGAATAGTGCTGACATGAAACAGAAAATCTAGGTTTCTGATTTCTCTCACCTTTAAAATGCTCCGTCATAACGTCCGTCTGCTCCAAAATCTGACGTGCATATGAAAGCAATGTTTCTCCGTCCCTTGTAAGCTCTACACCCTTATTGGAACGAATGAATGCCGTTATTCCCATTTCTTCTTCAATATTGTGAATTGCAGAGGTAAGACTCGGCTGTGCTATAAATAACTTTTCAGCCGCCTCCGTTATATTACCGCACTCTGCTACCGTTACTATGTATTTTAATTGTTGCAGTGTCATTGTATATCCCTCATTCTATACTGAATATGCTTATTATATCATATTCACGTAAAAATACAATAAGAGTCTATCATAAAGATAAACTCTTATTAAAACCATTATTTATATAATCTCATAAATACCGATGCGGCTTGTGCTCTTGTTGTACCGGCTTTAGGATTAAAGTTTCCGTTTTCGTCACCTGTCATTATTCCTGCACAATATGCCCATTTAACAGAATCAATCGCATACTCAGCAATATCTTTTACATCAGAATATGTAATTTCATCACTGTCTGAATTATATCCCTTAGTTTTTGCATAGCGATATAATATAACTGCCATTTGTTCACGAGTTATATCACTGTTAGGATCAAATTCCGTTTCTGTTTTACCGCTTATAATATCATTGTTATAAGCCCATAAAACAGCTTTAGCATACCAAGAATCATCAGATACATCACTGAAACTCAATTCACCGTCTGCTGTCGGTTCATTTTCTATACGATACAATGCCGAAACGAACATTGCACGGGTTAATGTAATGTCAGGAGCAAATTCACTGTCGCTTACACCTGTCATAAAACCTTTATCATACGCATATTTGACAGCTTGATAGAACCACATATTTTCCGTTACATCAGTAAACCACACTGTTTGAGTAGTATCCTTTTCAGGTGCAGTCGTAGGTATAACAGTAGGTGCTGTTGTCGGTTTTGCTGTTGATGTACTGCCACCCGAACCGGAACCACCGCTTTGAGGCTGTTTTGTGGCAGTCGGAGTGACTGTCGGAGTCGGTTTAGGTATTGAATCTGTATCTTTTGCATCTAACCACCTATTATAAAGTGAACCGTCACCTGTTTTATCCGATTCACTCCAATCGGCAACTTCTTGACGGTAATCGTCAACGTAATGCCATACGATTTCTTCATCACCAATCAATTTATACTCATTCAATCCCAATGAAGGGTGACTGCCGTTTACAGTATACATCCAACCGGAATATTTACCGTTTGTAAATTCACCGAGCCAATATCCTTCCGGTGATTGAATTGTACTGATATATCCGTTTTCCCAACCACGATATTTTAAGCCGTTATCGTCAAGTGCTTGTTTGAATACATCTCCCACTGTACTTCCTAATTTTACTTCATACTCTTTTTCAGGAATCCATGTTTGATATGTATTCTTCGTATCTTTTGTCAAGACAAAGTCACTTCCGAGATTTTCTTCGCCGATAAGTCTGAAACTTACATTTATCTTTTCAACATTATCAGGATTTTCTTCTACATTCATCAATACAGCCACATATGTATAAGGACTTGATTTTGCATACAAATATGCCTGACCTATTCCATGTCCGACTGCAACGCCGTTTTCTATTGAAACAATGTTTTCGTCACTGCTCTTTACTTCTGAATTTGACGAAACATTTGCAGTACCGTTTACAATTATATCGCTGTTATCTACTTGCAAATTAACTGTTTCGGCAGAATATTTGTCTAATTCTGCTTTTGTGATTGCATTGATACCGTCAATATCACCTTTACAGCTGTCGTTTGCATTATTTTTATCGTCACTCAACCAATAATTTTCGCAAACAACGCTGTTTATATCATAATTTGAATTAACATCACCCAAAACACCGTATTCGCTCTTTCCGCCATTGTAATTATATCTTGTATAACACTTACCGCTTTCGTCCTGATAATAACCGCAGATGCCTGCTGACGTTTTAGCTGTTACAGTTCCGTAGTTATTTGAGAAATCAACAGCCGATTCCCCTAAAACTGTCGAACTGTAATTACGTCCGACAATACCGCCGGCATAGTTTTCAACGTTTACATCACCTGTATTTTCGCAGAAATATACCAAGCCGTTTATAAGTTCACCGACTATACCACCGCCGTATGAACCTTGTGCTGTGATATTACCGCTGTTTTGACAATTTTTGATACCGCTTTTTTTATAACACCCTGACGCACGACCTGCGATACCGCCCGTCATACTTCCCGACACTTCTGCCGTATTAGCACAATTTTCTATTTTACCGCAACTATAATTTTCAGCTACAATTCCTCCGACGTCATATTTACCGCTTATTGCACCGTTATTGACACATTCGGAAATTTCTCCGTTTACGGATAAGTCTGCATAATCATCAATAAACAATAGCGCCTGACCTTTGCCGTTTCTGTTTTCTATCGTAATACCGCCGACATTACCACTGTTCGATAAGTCACCGTTATTTTCAGATTTTCTTACAGTACCGTAATTTTCGCCGGCTATTCCCGACTTACTGTTACCGTCAGATGTCATATTGCTGTTATTCACACAACCTGTTACAATTCCGTAATTTTCGCCGACTATTCCTGCAAGATATGTTACGTTTGAGGCGGTAAATCCGAAATCAGCACTGTTAGTACAATTTTCTATTGTACCAAGATTTATTCCGGCTAAAGCGGCAATTTTTCTTACGTTATTATGAGCGGTCAATCTATTAGTAGAATCTATATTAAGATTTTTAACAACACCATTCTTTCCTATGTATGAGAACAATCCGAAATAATTGTTTTCGGCATACAGAATCGCGTTCTTTACAGAAAAACCGTTTCCGTCAAACACACCTTCAAACGCACGATTCTTCTCGGACTCCCACCATTCTCCGTTATCGTTTGACTTTAATCCATCCCAATAACCGATTGAACTAAATTCTTTGCTATCGCTTAAATCAATATCGCTTGAAAGTTTAAAGTATACACCATTATATGAATTTCCGTCTGCAACGCTTTCCGAAAGAATGTTCATATCTTCCAACGATTTTATAATATACGGTTCTTCTTCCGTACCTTTACCGCTCCATTTAGGTTCTGAAACTTTTACGGAAACAGCACTTGATATTCCGCCAATTTCACATTTAACAGTTATATCCTTTGCATTGCCAAGCTTAGCGGAATCTATAATAATACTTGCATTTAGTGTCCCTACGCCATTTGTAATTGTAATATCGCCGCTTTGTTCAACTGTAACGGCACTGTTGTCACTGCTCCATTTTGCAGTTATATTTTTGTTTAAATTCTTACCGTATATCTTTGCTGTAAATGTATGAGAAGTATCTGTTTCAAGACTTTCGCCCGATGATACAAGATTTATCGAAATAATTTTGATTTCCTTGTATTCGTTATTAAGTACCGGATATTTACTTCCAACATAAAATATCGGTGCTACTTCTACTGTTTTGCCGTCAACTTCTTGTTCTTTAACACACCACAAATCATACACAAATGCGTCGCTTTGCATATATTCGTCTGTTCTGCCTGTGGCAATATTCGTGTTTGTTGATGCATTTTCGCCATACGGCATTTTATCGCCGATAATTCTGTAATATAAATTTTCTGCCGATACACCGTTTGTAAATGCTCCGAATAATGTACCTGCTTTTTTTGCTTTTACTGTCCCCGTTGCGTAACAATTTGTCACTTTACTGCCGCTTAAAAGCTGTCCTACCAGTCCGCCGACATATTCATCTGTCAAAACAGCAGTATTTGAATAGCAATTTTCTATTTTAGTGTCCCTTGCTATACCGACAATACCGCCTCCTATATCTTCACCGCTTACAAGTCCGTCTACTCCAAGCAATGTAATTTCTGCATTTGCGGTATATCCGAATAATCCGCTTACTTTTTGATTTTCGGTATTTAGTTTTACTTCATATCCGTTACCGTTAAAATGACCCGAAAATGCTTTATCTTCAGCATTGCCTATTGAAATCCAATACTTTTCTGTTAAATCAATATTATTATTTAATTTAAAGTATGCGTCTTTATATGATTCACCTTTATTTACATTTTTCGCAAGTAATGCAAGTTCGGACGCTGTTTTTATAACATACGGATTTTCTTTACTTCCGTTTCCGCTGTCAAATGTTTCAGCCACACTGTCTGACCATTTTCCTTGTGATGAATATGACGGTATTTTCTCTTCAATTTTAGGTGTTGAAGCAGGTGTTACTGACGGTGTAGGTTTTGTTGATGTGTCTATATCATCGGAACCGTTTACCTCCCATGCCAAAACAGGGAATTTATCCGATTTCACAAACGCACTGCCTAAAATTTCAGTCATATCTGCAAGCTGATTTTCTGTTTTCACTTCAAGTCCCGTACCCGAATTTTCCGCATACGGCATAGGTGCGGTATCTTTAAGGAAATAGCAGTTTTTAACCGAATATCCGCTCACTGTATGTCCCAGTATTCCGCCGTTGGTATTGTTTTGCGATAAAATTTTACCGCTGTTATATGAATTTGAAATATCACAGTTGTATGATTTACCAGAAATACCACCCGAATATGCTGACGCACTTACTTCACCGCTGTTATAACAACTGTCAAGAAGTATACTGCCCTCGTAATTGTAACCGACAATACCGCCTGCATATCCGCCGGTTGCAGTTACAGTGGCTTTATTAGTACATTCTTTTACAGTTCCCGAACTGTAAGCAGCAATACCGCCAACTTCGTCCTTGCCTGTAATAGTTCCCTTATTCTCACACTGAGTTATAACACAGCTTGTAACCGTTTTATTAACCGCACCGTTATAACCTACTATACCGCCGACTCTGTTTTCGCCTTTTATTTCGGCATAGTTGATACAATGAGATATTAAACCGTAGTTCACGGCACATATACCTGCCGCAATTCCATATGTATCATTCGTGTTTTCTATATTTCCGTATACATAAAGATTTTTTATTACCGCATTTTCTTCCGTAACTCCGAAAAGTGCCGAAAGATAGCTGCCCGAAGATATATTTATTCCCCTTATACTGTAATCTTGACCATTAAAATTACCGTTAAAAGCATTGCCTTGATATTTATTTGATATGTATTTATCGGATACACCTATCGGCGTCCATTCCTTGCCTGATAGGTCTATATCATTTTTCAAGACAAAATACTTGTCTGACATATCATTGCCCTTTTCTACTTCATACGAAAGCAAAGCAAGTTCTTCTGCATTTGCAATGATATACGGATTATCTTTATCACCGTTACCGCCGTTAAATTCTTCTGTGCGATAGTCTATCCAATAATTTGACGTATCCGTTACAATCTGCTTTTCAATTCCATTTACCGAAATTTTAAGCGTCTTTTCGGCATTTACTTTGTCAAATGTGATGTCTATGGCTGTTTTTTCGTCTGATATGTATTGAGATAACTGAACATTTTTAAGTTCGACCTCTTTATCGTCAACAAATGATTTTATTTCAAAATCATTTAACGTAAGATTTGTTCCTACAAGTTTTTTGTTTAACAATACAGTTATCTTACCGTTTTCGATATTAATACTTTCAATATCAAATGTTTCGTCTTCCCCTGTCGGCGCATTGCTCCAATCAATAACAGGAAGATTATCACTGTCTGTAAATGCGTCTGACAAATCACTTGCCGAAACAGTGTCAACGGCATATACCGTACTTATATCACCGCCGTTTTCAAGTGCCACAAGTTTAGTGCTGTCACCTATGTTATACAAGTTATTTACTGTCGTATTTTTCATTGAACCGATTAGTTGATATTCCGTATGAGTATTCACCTCACCGCTGTTGTACGCATTTTCTATCGTACCGCCAAGCTTGTAGCCTACTAATCCGCCACTGTAATTGTAACCGATTACCTTACCGGTATTATATACGTTAGTTATGTCACAAGCATAGTTGCAACCGATAATACCGCCGAAATAATTACCGTCTTCAGTACCTATTTGACCGTCATTATATGCTCTGTCAATCTTTCCGCATTCGCTTACACTTATATCCTTGCCGACAATTCCACCTACTGCAACTCCTCTTAAATAACTGTACATATCGTCATCTTTAAAAGGTGCAGATACATTTCCGTGGTTTGCGGCATATGTAATGTCGCCGTATGCAAGCTGACCGACAATTCCGCCTGCCTCTGCAAAGCTCTTGGAAGTAGCTGTAACCGTTCCGTTATTTGTAACATTTATAAGATTTCCGCTTACTCTGTTACTTCCCTTAAATTGAGCTCCAAGCTGACCTGTTATACCGCCAACATAAGCAAGACCTGTTATATCGGCGTTGTTTGTACAATTTATAATTAATCCGGCATTTATACCGGCGATTCCGCCGATATATTTTGCCGCATTAATGTATTCATTACCCTCAGCCTGTGCGTTTATTTGTCCGTTTACCGTAACATTTCTGACAGTTCCTTCTTTTCCTATAATTCCGAAAAGACCTTGACAATAAGTTTCGTAATGATTGTCGCCTTGCTTATTGTACTTTTTGGTTTCTATGAAAAGTCCGGAAATGCTGTGACCTTTTCCGTCAAATATACCGTTATATGCGGTGTCGTCATCTATACCGTAACCGTTATTATTGATATAATTATATCCGTTACCGATTGGTGTCCAATTTTGGTTTTCCAAGTCAATATCACTGTTTAATACTGCATTTGCTGTTCTGTCACCACCGTTTACTTTTTCGGCAAACCAAACCAAATCTTCCGCACTTTCAATCTGATAAGCACCGTTTATAAGTTCCGGTTCGTCGCTTGCAAATGCAGTGAAATTTACAGGTACAAAACTCGCAAGCATACATAAAGACAACAATATACTTGTAAATTTATTTTTTACGCTCATTTTTTTCTCCAATCTTTATACTATTTTATACTTAAATCAAGAGTATTTGAAATAGGTGCCAATGATGATATATTTCCGTTCCATGTTAAAATCTTGATTGTATATTCATCAGCTGAATCGGCAGATATTTCTTTAAATTCAACTTGATTTTCATTACCGGACTTTAAAGAAATTTCTTTAGGTTGTATTCCTATCAATTTGCCGTTTGAATCATATACGGCAGCCATAACACTTACTTTCTTTTCTTCTGTAAGATTACTGTTAAGTTTTACCGTTAATGTACCTGTTAGTTTTCCGTTTTCAACTTTTAATGTGTTTTGTTCTGTTGCAGATTGTACAGGTAAAGGTGTTGAAGTTACTGTTGGTGTTGCTGTTGGTGTTGCCGTCGGTGTCGCTGTTGGTGTTGCTGTTGGTGTTGCCGTCGGTGTCGCTGTTGGTGTTGCCGTCGGTGTCGCTGTCGGTGTCGCTGTTGGTGTTGCTGTTGGTGTTGTTTTCGGTTCTTCGCTCGGTACCAATGCGTTAATCAGATTATCTTCAAGTTCTGTTTGTATATTTTCATCAAAAAAATTCTCTAAAGCCGCTTGATATGCCGATTCTGCTTTTTTAGCGGTCTTTGGATCAGTTGCCAATGTTTCATAATAATCTGCTACCGCACCTACAAGCACGTCCTCAGCCGGTGATGTTAGATCTGAATTCCATCCGCCTTCATTAAAAACTAATCTTAAAACATCTCCTCTTACGAGGCTAGCCGACTCATAGGTGTATGAACTCAATCCGTTACCCATAGCATCATTATATAATGCTGACGGATAATCAAACGAAACTTCTTTGACGGAATTATCTATTTTAAAATCACTGAAAAATCCACTGCTGTTTGTATACTTCAATAGTGTAGTTGTAGGAGTCCAATCACTCATACACTCACCGTTATTCATATAATAATCAAGTACATATCCTATTGCGTCTGCTGCACTCTTAAATCCACTTTCAAAAGTTTTAAATTCTCCGCTGTAATCATAAAATCCGTTTGTATAAATCTTAATCGGGGTCATATATATCTCTTTTGTAGTGTCTTCAGCAAAGTGTTCAATATCAAAATAGAAATAATCTCCCTCTCCGTCTGTATCAGCCTGTACAACAAACGTTACAACACTGAATAACATCGCTACTGCTACAATTAAACTTAATAATTTTTTCTTCATTAGTCTTTCACCTCATGTTTTATTTTTGACTTATTCTATAAGTCCGTATTTTATTTTAATTCTCTCAAGCTTTTCGAGCATAGGCTCTGCGGCAAAAAAGAGAAAAAACACTGTTGATACTGCGTGAATAAAATCAAACGGCATTCCCATTACGTATGATGACAGCACCATATTTATATTTATATTCGACTGCCACATTATAACAGACGCAGGATTCATTATTCCTCCGTATATAACAAATGTTGCTACAAAACCAAACACGCACATATCTGTTTTTGTCTTGCGTAAAATGCCTTTTTGAAACATTATTCCCGCCAAGAAACCTATAATTCCGAATGAAAACATTTGCCACGGTGTCCAAGGTCCTTGTCCGAAAAAGAAGTTTGATACAAATGCCGTAATTGCTCCGACAAGAAATCCTGTTTCACCGCCGAATGCCACACCCGAAATTATCACTATTGCCGCAACAGGTTTGAACTGCGGCAGCATAAAAAACGCAGTACGTCCCGCTACGCCTATTGCACACAATGCACTTATTATAACCAATTCCCTTGCTTTAGGTTTGCGGTTTTCAAACGCAAATCCCAAAGGAATCATCGTTTCCAATATAATAAGCAAGCTTATAAAATAATATTTTTTATCGCCGAGATAATATATCCCGATAAAAATTGTAAGCGGAATAAGAAATAATATTAACAATGTTGCTATTTTTGTTCTTTTTGATATTTTTCTTTTGCTCTTTTCGTTCTGTATTAATTCTTTTCCGAGTTTTTTTCGCGGTATTAAATTAAACATTGCTGCGGCAATAAATAATATACTTATCGTTTGTGCAACATAGTTCTTCCAATTATCGTAACGTCCGCAAAACAGGCATTGTGTCATCACAAATAAAATTACAAATACTATCCCTAATACAACATTGTGTACATTAAGTTTTTTATACTCTTTTTTGCCCTGCTTTATAACCGTTTTCTTTGGCAGTATATAATTCAGTTCATCATTCGTTTCAGTTAAATTTTCTGCTTCCCCCCCCAATGCTCTTATTATGTCTTTGTCTAATACAGCATTTTCGATTATACCGTCAGCCATACGTTTTGCCGAAGTGGTATAAAAATTATTTTCCGCAAAGAACTTTCTCGGAGGAGCTTCACTGACAATCTTACCGTCAAAAAACATCGCACATATATCAGCATATTCAGCACAAAATTCTATGTCATGTGTTACCATTAACACAGTCATACCGTTCTTTTGCAAACTTTTGAGTATCGTTGCAAGTTTTCGTTTAAAGCAAGCGTCAAGTCCCTTTGTCGGTTCATCAAGCACCAACAAATCAAGTTTTCTTAAAAGTATTTTTGCAAGTGCCACTCTCTGCTGTTCACCACCTGACAAATCGTAAGGGTGATTTTCAAGTAAATTATCAAGTTCACAAAGTTTTATTACATACTCAATCTCATTTTTCCTTTTTTCTTTTTCCACATCAAATACCGCGTCATACAACTCCTCAAGTACACTCTTTTTCAAAAATAAGCTCTGTGGATTTTGCGGCATCACCGCCACTTTGGTATCATCGTTTATAAACACCTTACCTCTATACGGCTTATTAATCTTTGAAATAACAGACAACGCAGTACTCTTTCCAACACCGTTACCGCCTACTATCGCATAAAATTCATTTTCGTGAACTTTAAATGACAAGCCTTTTAAAATATCATCCGAATTTTTCTCATATCTAAACCATACATCTTTTAATTCTAAAATCGGTTTGGTATTAATTCTGTTTTTTTCCGCCTTGAATTCAAAATGCTCGTTAATCTGTTGTTTTTCCAACCATTTATGACCGTCACGAATTGTTATAGGGCAATTACCCGAATTATTTCCCAAGGAATAATATATTTTTGTCGGTGTGGGTAATGCTGCAAACATACTGTTTTGCTTTAATTCCTCACCTATTTTATACGGTGTGTTTTCGGCTGTAATCTTGCCGTTCTCCATAACCACAACCTTATCGGATAAAGGAAATACTTCGCTCAAATTGTGTTCACTCAATATTATCGTCACGCCAAGTTCTGTATTAATCCTCTCAAGCATTGTAAAAAAGTCATGTGCCGATATTGGGTCTAATTGACTTGACGGCTCGTCAAGCAACAACAATGTCGGATTCATTACCATAACCGACGCTAAATTGAGAATTTGTTTTTGTCCGCCCGACAGATTGGCTACATTTTCGTAAAACCAATTTTGTATTCCGAAAAATGACGCCATCTCCGCGGCTTTCGATCGAATTTCAGCCGAATTAATACCCAAACTTTCCAATCCGAATACAAGTTCGTGCCAAACCTTATCCGTAACAATTTGATTATCAGGATTTTGCATTACAAATCCGATATTTTCGGCTTGCTCTCTGTCCGACAAATCATATATACTTTTTCCGTTAAAGTATATTTCCCCACTTGTTTTACCGTGCGGTGTTAAAATCGGTTTTAAATGTCGTAGAAGTGTCGATTTTCCACATCCGGATTTACCGCAAATCGTCACAAATTCACCTTGATTTATCGTTAAATTTATATCGTTCAATGCCGTTTTTTCGCTATTGGGATATGAAAATATTAAATTTTTGATTTTAATTTTCTCCACTTTAATTCCTCCCATATCTCAATAATTATCGGCATTATACAAATCATAATATACGATATAAAAATGCTTGTGCTGTAAAACGACATATCCGTACCACGCATAGACGGAAAATATCTGTAATTAATTTTCCCAAGCAAAGCACCTATCAAAAAATATGTAATCATAACCGCCAAATAAATTAAAGCAGTTACATCTCTTTTGTCAAATACATAATTTGAGTAAGCCGTTCTGCCTGTCAAACCGTAACCGCGACTTTTCATACTGTCGGAAGTATCTATTGCATTTTCCAAACTCCATGTTATAACCGCCGACAAAATTCTTATACTGTTTTTAACTCTTGCAAATACAGACCCCTCTGACGTATCTCTCCCCATACTTTTCTGTGCATTTGAAACTTCTTGTACCTGTTCTTTAAATTTCGGAACAAATCTGAATGTCATAGACAATATCAGCGAAAGTGACGGAATTATTCGTCCAAAAAGATAAATAAACTTATCACTTGTCATAATTTTATTAAAACAAGAAAACCAACAAATGACCGTTGCAACCATACTTGCCGCGACAATTCCGTATAGTATGGATTCCAACGTCAACGGATTTCCACTCGGTAAATATGCAATTACAGTTACACCCTCGTGATTGAACGCAGGATTTATCAGTGCTGAAATCAACATAAGCGGTAATAACATCGCAATAAATTTCAACGCTTTTTTACCGTTTAAAATTACCGAATACATCACACTGCACAAAAGCGATGTCACAAGGCATATAGGATGTACGAATATCATTGAAAACACAATTACAGCTGTAAAATATATAAAATTAATCAACGGATGATATTTTGCAAATTCATTCATTATCTGTCTTATCTCCTATTCTCCGCCTGTTGCGGAATATCCACCGACATCTATTCCTAAGTTACAAGTATATACCCATTCGACTTTATCGCCTTGTTTCAGCTGGTAACGCGAACAGCCGTAATTTGGAAACCAGTCATTTACTTTATACATCCACCCCGATAATTCACCGCAGTCAAACTCATACAAATTGCCTATCCCCTCGATATATGCACTGTTATACATAGGAGTATTTTCAAATTCCATATGTATTTTGCTGTTTTTCATTTCGCGTTGCAATAGGTCAAATACACTTTCGCCGTCATAAAATTCAACTGTCTGTTCTTTAAATATAACTCCGTCCGATGGCACTAATTCCCACTTTTCTTTATTAAGCCACGACATATTGTCGAGTATCGTATCACATCGTACCGCCAACGTGCACGTCAGTTCTTTGCTCTCTATTACTGCATCTTGCGGTTCGACAGGTACAGGTTTTCCCTCAGGTACAGGTTCTGTTTTATATTCGTCTGTCCCTGTTGTTTCGTCAATATTCATTCCGTTGTTTTCGGAATATTCCAAATCGGGAGTATATATTTCTTCGTATGGTTCCCCTGCAATTTCTTCGGCTAATTCTATTTTTTCCTCTGCCGTCATTGGTTTGTCGGCTGTAGGCTTGTTTTGAATTTTTTCTAAGTTTTCGGCTGCCGGAGATGATGTGGGTGAAATTGTTGGCTCTACAGACGGTGTAGGACTTTCATCATTGTCATATACCTCATCAATTATAACCCTTTCCGTTACTTTCGGCGTCGGCTCAACATTCCAACCGCGCAGTGACGGTGCATCTCCGCCCCACCAAAACGCAAATACCAATACAGCAATAATTATACTTCCTATAATTATGTGCCTTTTATATTTTTTCATTCAATATCTCCTGAAAATTATTACTTTCTAAGCAAAATCAAATTCATCATTACAAACTGTAAACTGTTTTTTATCACATTAATTTCATTTTGTGATATATTTCTGACATCACTCATATCATAAAGCGAATTATCGCCGTTCATAAATCGTTTTAGCGACACCAAACTGTAAAAACATTGTTCTGTTGCCATTTGATTCGAACCGTCACCGTCGTATGTATGTTTAAAACCGTCGCCTATTGTATAGTACGACATTAAATTATCCGCTAAATTCTTGCCGTTCTTTTCAAAGCGTTCATCAAAAGGCGATATTCCGAGTTCACAAAGTGCAACAATGACTTGTGCGCAGCTTTCGGAATTTTCCGTGCCCCAACTTGAATATCCTCCGTTTTCATTTTGACTTGCCGATAAAAAAGAAATTGCCTTGTTCACACAATTTGACACTTCAGAATTATCCGTATAATTTGAAAGTGCTTGCAGAGCCATTGCCGTAACATCAACATCACTCTCTCCACTGCCCAAAAGTGACCATCCACCGTCATCAAGCTGACTGTTTATAATCTTTTCAACATACATTTCTCTTGTTGCATGAATTTGTGCATCGGTATTGTACGGCATATCATACTGTCCGCAGTCAAGTGCAATCAATGCCCATATTGCACCGTTTATACCTTGCCAAGTAGTTTTTTCAAAATCTCCTAAAGGAAGTAATAAATTATATCCACCGACATTTTGAGGGTCTTTTCCGATTGATGTGAGTGCAGTTATAACTCTTGAATATTCGGTATATTTTTTGTTATGCAATACACCGCCACATTCTTTTACATAATTGACAACATTGTTGTAATAATTCTCATAATAGCCGACAGGTATATCACCGCCATTTCTGCTCAGTCCCATTATCAGCCACTCACCGCCTATCGATGATACGGTAGGAGTTTGCGAATTATCATATAAATATTTTTCCGTATCACTTATGACGCTGTTTATATCGTCAATACTTACCGCAAAAGCATTTGCAGATGAAATCAAAACAAACGATAAAATTAAAGATATTATTTTTTTCATTAATACGCTCCGTTTCTGTAAAATCAAATAAAAAAAGCTGTGATAATTTTTTCAAATTATCACAGCAGAGTTTTCCTGTGTATATCACATATCGGCACGCAAACAACACGCTTAATACATTTATATAAGCGTACGATACTACTGCTCCTATATTGACAACATCAATAAGTACGGAGCAGTATCAAAGCAGGTCTTCTGACTCGTATTATATAAAGCAAGCTTAACATTTTTATATTCGCCTTCTCAGTTTCCCAATGACTGACTTTCATCAAAAAATATAAAAACTTCAATACATACAGCGACTGTTATCGTTCGGGATTCTCACCCGATTCCCTTTTCACCGACTATACCCATACAATATAGCCGACACTTTGTGTGATTATTCATTTTTTAGTATTATATCATCAAAAATATGTACCGTCAATGTGCTATATTACTAAAGTTATACTTGACATTCACATATTTTATACCTTATAACACAAAAAATGCGACACCTAAAAGCATCGCATTTTTGAATTACATTATGAATTTTGTTTTGTATAGTTAAGAAGTCCGCCTGCGTAAAGCATTTCTTTTTGACGGTCTGACAAATCTGCATTAACCTCAAAATCAAAGCCTTTTGTTACGTTTGTCACCTTAATAACTTTACCGTTGGCAATTTGCTTACCGATATTTTCAATCTTCAATTCGTCCATTTGGTCAATCTTATCGTAATCCGATTCATTTGCAAATGTTAGCGGCACGATACCGGCATTAATAAGATTAGCCATATGAATTCTTGCAAATGACTTAACGATAACTGCCTTAACACCCAAATACAACGGTGCAAGTGCAGCGTGTTCTCTTGAAGAACCCTGTCCGTAGTTTGAACCGCCGACAATTATACTCTTACCAAGTTCAAGCGCTCTGTCGTGGAACTTTTCGTCACATACAGCGAAACAGAATTCCGAAATCTTAGGAATATTTGAACGCAACGGCAAAATCTTTGCACCGGCAGGCATAATATGGTCTGTTGTGATATTATCGCCGACCTTTAGCGAGCATTTTGCGTCTATTGTTTCAGCTAACGGCTCTGATACAGGGAAAGGCTTAATATTAGGACCTCTAAGTACCTCAATACTGTCCATATCCTTTTCATCTGCCGGAGGAACTATCATATTATCGTTTATAGTGAACTTTTCAGGCAATGTTATATCAGCCGCGTCACCAAGTGTTCTTGGATCTGTAAATACACCTGTAAGAGCTGAAATAGCCGCTGTTTCAGGTGATACAAGATAAATCTGACCGTCTTTTGTACCACTTCTGCCTTCAAAGTTTCTGTTAAACGTTCTTAGTGAAATACCCTTTGAATTAGGTGACTGTCCCATACCTATACAAGGACCGCAAGCACTTTCCAGTATTCTTGCACCTGCGTCAATCATAATAGCCAAAGCACCGTTATTTGCAAGCATATTCAAAACCTGCTTTGAACCCGGAGCGATTGCAAGAGAAACATCTGGATTAACAGTCTTGCCTTTTAGAATATGTGCAACTTTCATCATATCAAGTAGTGATGAGTTTGTGCATGAACCGATACAAACTTGGTCAATCTTCATACCACTAAGCTCGCTTACCGACTTAACATTATCAGGTGAATGAGGGCAAGCTGCAAGCGGTTCAAGTTTGCTAAGGTCTATATTAACTTCTTCGTCATATACAGCGTCTGCGTCTGCACATAGAGGTGTGTATGCCTCTTCTCTGCCTTGCGCTTTCAAGAATTCATGTGTTATTTCGTCTGATGGGAATATTGATGTTGTTGCACCAAGTTCCGCACCCATATTTGTAATAGTTGCTCTTTCGGGAACTGATAAAGTTTTAACACCTTCACCGCAGTATTCGATAACTTTGCCTACACCGCCCTTAACAGAAAGACGCTTTAGAACTTCCAAAATTACATCTTTTGCGGCAACCCACGGTTGAAGTTTGCCTGTAAGATTTACCTTAACGACTTTCGGGCAAGTAATGTAATATGTACCTCCGCCCATTGCAACAGCAACGTCCATACCGCCTGCGCCTATGGCAATCATTCCTATACCTCCGCCTGTCGGTGTATGGCTGTCCGAACCGATAAGTGTTTTACCCGGAATACCGAAACGCTCAAGATGTACTTGGTGACAAATACCGTTACCCGGTCTTGAGAAGTAAATTCCGTGTTTTTTACAGACACTGCCGATAAATCTATGGTCATCAGCATTTTCAAAACCATTCTGCAATGTATTATGGTCAATATATGCAACAGAACGCTCTGTTTTTACTCTTGGCACACCCATAGCCTCAAACTCAAGATATGCCATTGTACCTGTTGCGTCCTGTGTAAGGGTCTGGTCAATTCTAATTCCGATTTCACTGCCTTTTACCATCTCACCTTCAACAAGATGTGCAGACAGTATTTTTTCTGTTAATGTTTGTCCCATAACAACTTCCTCCGTAAACTCATTTTTCTATACTATTTTAATACAAATCCTATGTATTTGTCAAGTCATACACACCTTTTATTTAAAACCGCATATTATAAAGCGGAGGTGTTTTAGATATGACGGATATATGTTTTATTGCATTGTTTACTGTGTTTTGTACTATGGGAATATACTTCTTTGTAAAAGAAATTACATCAATCCTTTTGAAAAACCATATTAAAACGAAAATTCTTCTTGAAGTACATAATTCCGATATTGATATTGAAGGTCAGATACGTTCGATTATTTCGGCAAATCCCGAAAGTGATATATTGATAAGCGATAAAAGTGAGAATGACGAAATAGGTATGATTCTTCATAAAATGTCCGCTGATAATTCGTGTATAATTTTAGACAACGTAAAAAACTCCCAAAAATAAATTTTGGGAGCTTTTTAAATTATTTATCTTCGTTTTTTGCTATTTCTTTTATTGATGTTACAAGTCCTGCAAGTCCTTGTATTTCCGACGGTATAATTATCTTTGTAGCCTTGCCGTCAGCGGCTTTTTCAAAACTTTCAAGCGCCTTTATTGCAATATACGGTTCACTCGGATTTGAGTCGTTAATTCTTCTGATACCTTCGGCAACGGCTGTCTGTACTGCAATAATTGCTTCAGCCTCACCTTCCGCCTCTTTAATAGCGGCTTGTTTTTTAGCCTCTGCACGAAGTATTGCAGACTCTTTTTCACCCTCTGCCAAAAGAATTGCAGATTTCTTTTCACCCTCTGCACGAAGTATTGATTCACGTCTTTCTCTTTCGGCTTTCATCTGACGTTCCATTGCGTCTTGAATTTCAGCAGGAGGCATAATGTTTTTAAGTTCAACTCTGTTAATCTTAATACCCCATGGGTCAGTTGCCTCGTCAAGAATTGCACGCATTTTTGTATTTACAGTATCACGTGATGTCAATGTTTCATCAAGTTCAAGATCACCTATAATATTTCTTAATGTTGTTGCAGTAAGATTTTCAATAGCCATCATAGGTCTTTCAACACCATATGCAAACAATTTTGGGTCGGTTATTTGATAATAAACAACCGTATCAATCTGCATTGTTACGTTATCCTTTGTTATAACAGGTTGCGGTGGAAAGTCAACAACGTGTTCCTTTAAATTAACTTTCTTCGCAATTCTGTCTATAAACGGCACTTTAAAATGAAGTCCGACACCCCATGTTGCATAGTAACCGCCAAGACGTTCAATAATGTATGAATGTGCCTGTGGAACTATTTTGATATTTGCTACAATAATCACCAATATAATGATTAATAAAAGTATAATTGCTAATGGCATTTTAATCATCCTTTCTCTTTACAATAAGTTTTACACCCTCAATTTTTTCAATAACAGCCGTTTCACCTTTGAGTACATGAGAGTTGTCTATACTTCTTACAGTCCAGACTTTTCCGTCAACTTTGCCCTCTCCCAAGCCTCTGATATTATCGACATCGCTCGTTATCAAAACCTCTTTACCAACCAAACTTTGAGCATTTGTTTCAACATTTCTCGGTTTGAAAAATTTCATTGAAATCGGTCGTAAACACAGTATACAAATAAATGATACCGCAATAAACACAGCCATTTGAACATAGAAATTTACACCTGAAAATGCCGCAATCATTCCGCCTAATGCACCGATTGCAAACCAAATGCTGACAAGCTGATAAGTAACTGTCTCAAGAATAATAAACGCTATTATTCCCAAAATCCATATTACAGCCTGTTCCATAACTATAACCTCCCTCTATTTCATTATATATTAAAAGTTATAAACTTACAATAGTTTTTCAAAAATATTTTTCACATATGTTTTTCTTTTACATATTATATATTAAAAGATTACAGAGGTGGGATATATGCTTAATTGTTGTATGAGAGGTTGTTCAAAGGCAGTTGGGCTGGCGGCTTTGTCATTTTGTGCAGGTGTGATAGCGGGAGCATTTCTTCCTATGGCTATTATTGCGGTAATCGAAATGATTTTTCTTCTGCTTTTTGGGTATTTGTGTTTGTTTAAATGGTAGAAAGGAGTAGGTAAAAATGAAAATCGTTGTCGTTAAAATGCCTAAATGTCTTAGAGGTATCGTTAAAACAATTTTTAAAATGTAGTACATAGAAAAAGGAAAGCAACTTAATGCTTTCCTTTTTCAGTATTATAAATTGCTTACCCAATTTTTAATTTCTTTTTCCGATATACCGTTTACCATTTTACCTGTTTGCCATTTTGCATTCGGGCTCAGTTTGCTCAAAACATCAACTGTCTTACCCATACCGCTGCCACCTGAAGTTGCAAACGGAACGATTGTTTTACCTGACAAGTCATAGTTTTCAACAAATGTATCTATAATTGTAGGTGCAACGTACCACCAAATTGGGAAACCGATTAATACTGTATCGTAATCTGCCATATTGTCAAGCTTGTTTGCTATTTTCGGACGTGAGTCGGGATTGCTCATTTCAACTGAACTGCGACTTGTTTTATCTCTCCAGTCAAGGTCTGCATTTGTATAAGGCATTGTAGGTTTAATTTCAAATAAATCCGCATTAGCCACTTTTGCAATTCTTTCCGCTACACTCTTTGTAACACCGCTTGCGGAAAAATATGCTACCAATTTTTTACTCATTTTAAATTCCTCCTAATTACTTATTGAATCCGCTGTTTGTAAGCCATTTCTGTATTGTCTGTCGCTTGTGTTGTTTCGCCTGCAACACAACCTGTTATACCGCAAAATACAAGCGAGCTGTAAATTCATGTTATTATTGATATTATTCTTTTTATTGTGTTTCTCTCCTTTTAGTTTTCTTTTGGATAATGTTCATCATCAACAGGTTCAAGCCATTCATTTGATGTATTTTCACCCGGACACTCAACTGCCAAATGGCTGAACCAACTATTTGCCTTTGCACCGTGCCAATGCTTGACACCTGCAGGAATAGCGACTATATCGCCCGCTTTCAGGCTTTGCGGTTCTTTGCCTTCTTCTTGATACCAGCCTTCACCGTCTACACATAAAAGAAGTTGACCGCCACCGCTTGTTGCGTGGTGAACGTGCCAATTATTACGGCAACCAGGCTCAAAAGTTACATTTGCCACAAATACCGTTTCATTCGGATTTGTAAGCGGTTTTAAATAACTGTTTCCGATAAAATACTTCGCATATGCCGTATTTGCCTCACCAATACCGAACATTCCACCGTGATTTTCAACAGTAGTATCATCGGCATACACTTCTTTTACAACGCGAAATGCCGACCACGCGTTCGGCCAACCCACATAAAAAGCAAGATGTGTTAAAATCTCTGCCATTTCTGTTTTTGTAACGCCGTTTTTCTTTGCGGTCATTGCGTGGTACTGAAAAGAACTGTCGATTAGACCTTTGCTAACCAATGCGGTTACTGTAAGTATTGATCTCATTTTTAAAGACAATTTATCTTCTCGCGACCATACTTCTCCGAATAATACATCATCATTCAGTTCTGCGAATTTCGGAGCAAAATCGCCTAAACTGTCCCTACCTGCTGTTTGTTTTACCATTTTAAATTCCTCCTAATTATTATTTTTTATTTTATTCTTTAAATAATCTAAATTAGATATTTGTTTTTCTAATATATGAATTTTGTCAAGCGCTTTTTTTCGTTTTTGACTTAGGATTTAAGACATTCCTCGTCATTTTCGCCTGACAGTATAAGCTGCATATATTCATCAATATCTTCTTTTGAAAAATCTGTTTCATACAATGTCATTATCATACTTAATCTTTTTATATCTTCATCATCATAATGCCATTCGCCCATAACTCTTTTTACGGTTTTGCAAAGTTCCATACTTTCATATTCTTTTAAAATTTTTATGGGAATACAGTATTTTTCGCTTGCCTCTTCTATTGTCATAATTTCCTCCATAAAAAATATAGATGTCTTTTATTTGACATCTATATTCTATCACTAACAAATACATATGTAAAATACTTATATTGTATTTCAAACTATACATTCAAGGCATTTCTTAATGTGTTTTATAAAAGAATTGACAGACGGTGAAACAGTACGATTTTTTCGCCAGACTATTACAGTTCCTGTTTCAAGCGTCGGTGAAAGCGGCTTAAAGCATAAATCGTCGTAATACATATCACTGTCAATACACAGTGCCAACCCGACTCCGCCTTTTACAAGCGATTCGGTATTATATATAAGGTCACAGCTTGCCGCTATTTCGATATTGTCGTAGAAATCACCAAACCAATTTTCTATTTCATTTCGTACGCTTTCACGTTTTGCAAATATCAACGGCTGACCTGCTAAATCTTTGGGAGTAATATATTTTTTTCCCGCAAGCGGACAATCTTTTCGCATTATAACTCCCCATTTTTCTTTTTGCCCCAAACGCACAAATTCATATTTACTTATATCGACAGGCTCTTTCAAAAGACCAATATCAACAGTACCGTTTTCAATTTTATCTTTAATATCGTCAGCAATTCCACTGCAAACCTCAAACATTACTTTCGGATTTTCTTTTCTGAATGATGCCGCCAATTTTGCAACTCCACTCAATACACAAGTTTCTCCGCTTCCAATGGTTATCGTTCCCATAAGCATATCGTCACTGTGTGACAAATCTTCTCTTATCTTTTCCTCTATATTTATAATTTCCTGTGCACGTTGTTTTAACAGTATTCCGTCCTCCGTAAGTGATATACTGTGTTTTCCGCGTTTAAACAACTTCACTCCGAGTTCTTCTTCCATCTGCATAAGCTGTCTTGATAAAGTAGGTTGCGTTACATTCAGTCTTTGTGCCGCTCTTGTTATATTTTCCTCTCGTGCAATCATCAAAAAATATTTTAATACTCTAAGTTCCATCGTAACCTCCGAATATTTGTTCTTTATTTTAGTTTATCACAACAATTAAACAAAGGCAATCCGAAAATTCCGAATTGCCTTTAATTTAATATTTTGTTTTACCAAATATGCACTCTGTCCTCAGGAGCAACATACATACCGTCATTTTCCTTTATGCCAAATGTGTCATAAAATTTCTGGTCATTTACAATAGTACGATTTGTACGCAATTTATCAAGGCAATGAACATTTGTTTGGGAAATATATTGCATATATTCACGGCTTGAGCTTGACGCCCATGTTCTTGCTATTGATTTATATAATGCCTCGTAATTCGGATTATCAAGGTGAGAAACTATTTCCGTTATACAAGATACCGCACCCAAATCGGCTATATTTTCACTCAATGTCAGCTCGCCGTTCACAGCAATTCCCGGTGCCGCCTCTTCTCCGTCATAAAAAGCTTCAACATCCTTGCAAAGTTTTGAAAATGCACTGTAATCTTCTTCTGTCCACCAGTCAGTCGCATTACCGTTTTCGTCAAATTTAGCACCGTTATTGTCAAATGCGTGTGTAATTTCATGTGCAATAATATATCCGATGCCACCTAAATTTTCTTCATATGACGCTTTTACATCATATATAGGTGCTTGTAATATTCCAGCCGGGAATGTTATACTGTTTGCCAATGAGTCATACATTGCATTAACCGTATAAACAGCCATGCCCCAATCATTTTTATCTATCGGTTCGTCTTGATGTTCAATCAAATTTTTCACCTGTTCTTTGGAGACTGCAAGCATATTTTCAAAATAACTTCCGCCGTCTGCAGCTGATTTAATTTCAACATCGTCCATATATGACTGAACATCTTCCGGATAACCTACATTAATTTGCATTGTATCAAGTTTTTTCAATGCCTTTTCCTTTGTGGTATCGCTCATCCATGTAAGCTTTTCAATCCTTGTTCTGTATACATCTATTATGTCACTTATCATTTTCTCAACATTTTGTTTTGCCTCTTTGCTGAAATAATTTTGAGCATATAATTCGCCAAGATAGTCATACATAACGTTTTCTATTGTTATAGTTGCTTTTTCCTCCGCGTTATAACTTCCCTCTGTTCCGTAAAACGCATTTTGGAAATCGGTTGACACTTGTGTAAATTCTTCATTTAACGTTTCGCCCCAACCCAACAATACTATAAGTTTGGCTCTTGTCTTTAAAACATCAATATTGTCTTTATTATAAAGTTCTCCGTTTTTCTCCAACAGACCAACGTCCGAAACAAGGATTTTACCGTTATACTTCAATTCCGAATCCTTTAATATTTTTGAAATATCCATATTCGGTACTGCTTTCTGCAATTCTTCCAATGTATACAGATTGTATATTTTGTCAACATCAGCATTATCCTGTGTATCAAGCATACTCTCGGCAAGCTGTTTTTCAAAATCAAAATATGCCTCTGAATGTTTTTGAGCGTTTTCTTTAGTTTCTCCGCTCAATACTAAATTTTCAGTCAAATAATCTTTGTATGCTTTTATCTGCTCCGCATTGTCCGACATATATATGTCTTTCGGCAATATCGGTGCTATCATATAAAAATCCGGTATATTTTTTGTGTTGTCCTTAAAATCAGCCGTTACCGAAAAATCACCCAATGCCGATATACAAAGCTCCTTAATCAATTCACTGTTTATTTCGTTCAAATCCTTAATTGTCTTTGCTTCATCAATTTTATCAAGATACTGTTTTATTGGAGTAATACCTGCTTTATTTCTTGATTCCGTATCTGTTATATTGTTGTATAAGTCAGCTATTTTCTGTTCTTTCGTACCTTTTGCGTGTGATTGGTTTATGATATTTGCCAGCAAATCATTTATTCGCTCTGTATTTGTATCATCTAAGCTGTATGCATTACCTGCAATCAATCTACCGGGTTTTATTTCAAAATTGTTTAGTGCTTCTTTATTAACCGTTGCATAAAAATCGTCTTTTAAATTGCTGCCGAAAACCGCATATGTTCTTTTTATAAACAAATCCATTTGAGTATCGGTTACATTTTCATCAGGTGAAAATACTCCCTCAGAAGTTCCTGCCACAATACCTGCGTCAAATACGTCCGCAAGTTCGGTTTCTGCCCACTTCGGTATGTCCGTAAAATCTTCTTTAGGTATTGCTATACGTTTTGTGTACTCGTTCAGTTCAGGCATTTTTCCAAAAGCACGCTTTAACATAACAAGTGCCTCTGCTCTTGTTACATTCCAATCTTCGTGAAGTTCGCCGTCCTCATATCCTTGTATAATATCCTCTTTCTTCACATTCGGGTTATAATCGTCTGCCGCAACCAATAACATATCCGCAACCTGACCTCTTGTTACATATTGGTCTTTAGCTGATACGACATACATACTGCCAACAGCTATTGACAATGCCAATAGTCCCGAAACTGCCTTTTTAATTTTCATCCTTCACCCCTCCGTTTTATAATTCTTAATCCAATATTCATCATCAACATTTGTCATTTTTCTTTTTAAATGCAATTTTGAAAACATCGTATATAACATTTTAACTTTTAATGACATAGTGACCTTTTCGGAAGTCTTATTTATTTTTCTTGCTGTTTTATCAAGTTTTTTCAAAAGCGAATTTTTAAATTTATCGGGCATATTGTCCCAAAAATATCCCCAAACACCTTGACAGACAGAATAAGTTCTTGCGACTCCCCAATAATCCATACTGTCCTTTATATCTTTAACCGTTGCTTTTAAGCCTCCGCCGCCTGCACTTGCAATTATAACAGCTCGTTTCTTCAGCATTTTAAAATCGGGACGATGAACCAACCACCTGTATCCAAAATGGTCAAGAAAACTTTTAATTTGACCGGGAATATGACCTACATAAACAGGCGAACAGAATATAATAAGACTTGAATCATCGAATGCGTCTAATATAGGTTTCAAATATTTATATCCACCGCACTTTTCCTCATCGCCTTTTATACACGCATAACATCCGCAACATATATGCGGCATATCCTCCGGCAAAGTAAATTCATAAACTTTATCAACATTTTCCAGCTTAGATATAAGATATTCAGCCGAATTATATGTAGTGCTGTTTTTTCGTTTATTGGAACGAATAAGTATTATATTCATATTTTCCTCCGCAAAATTACTATATTATTTTATTCGGATAATCGGGAATAACAAGTGCGGCAATGATGTATGCCAAAATTCCCGTTCCGAAGAAAACTACAAGCACAACCCAAATTAATCTCACTATCGTTGAATCAATCCCCAAATATTCCGCTATTCCTCCGCAAACACCGCAGAGCTTTCTGTCAACATCAGATTTGTATAACTTTTTCATAATAATCACCCTCCGTTAATTATATTTTCCCCAAAACAAATAATTTGTTGATTGTAAAATCTTTACTTAATTATATATGTTTATTTTTTTAATGTAAATAGATTATAAAAAAAATTTATATTTATTTTTGAATTTTAATGTTTTTTTAAGGTTTCTGTCTTATACTTCAATTATGGAAACGAAATAAAGGAGGAATTAAAATGTTAAAGAAAAAAATTACAACTCTATTAATCACAGTGGCTTTGCTTACTTCGATAATGCCTGAGGCATTTGCCGATACTACGGAACAGCCACCGCAAATGCCGACACAGTCACAGGGCGAACAGCCACCTGCAAAACCTGACGGAGATCAATCCGACGGTGAGCAACCACCGCAAATGCCTAACGGCGAACAACCGCAAGGTGATATGAATGTATCAATTCCGTTCACCGATGTTGCAAGTGATGCTTGGTATTATAATGTAGTATCACAAGCATACGTAAAAGGACTTATTTCCGGTATGAGTGATATAGAATTTTCACCTGAAAGCTCCGTTACAGGTGCTCAGCTTATTATGATGCTTTACAGAGCAGACGACAATACAGTCAGCGAACAGACAAGCGGTAATTGGTATGACGAGGCAGTAGATTGGGCTAAAGAAAAATCAATCATCTCCGACAACAACGGTTGGACTTTTGACGCAATTGCCGATTTAACACGTGAACAAATGATGGTATTGTTATATAACTATTTGCAATACAAAGGCAATGATTTATCGGCTTTAGACGATTTATCTTCATATACTGACAGTACTGAAATTTCAGCATATGCCGAAAATGCGGTAAAAGCACTTGTAGGTAAAGGAATTATCGAGGGCGACGGCGAAACATTAAGACCGCTTTCATCACTTACCCGTGCGGAAACAGCCGTAATTTTAATTAACGCAGTTGATTCCGTCAATCCGAGTGCTAATCAAGGCGGTATGCAACCACCGAGCGGTAATATGCCGGGCGGATTTGGCGGTTCGGATACAGTAACACAAGGCACATCTGCTACAACAATCACTGAGGGCGGAACATATTCATCAACATCATATTCTTCAACAGGTGATGACGAAAACGCACTTCGTGTTGACGGTGCAACAGTTACACTTGATTCTGTAACAGTCGACAAGTCGGCAGGTTCTTCGTCAAATACAGAGGACGGCGATTTCTACGGTCAAAATGCCGCATTGCTTGCAACAAACGGTGCTAATGTTACAATTAAGAATGCAACAGTAAACTCATCTGCACAAAACGGTAACGGTATCTTCAGTTACGGCACAGGCACAACTGTAAACGTATCCGATTCAACTATTACAACAACTGCCGATAATTCCGGAGGTATTCAGACAACAGGCGGCGGTACAACAAATGCTACAAACCTAACTGTAAACACAAGCGGCAACTCTGCCGCAGCAATTCGTTCGGACAGAGGCAGCGGTACAGTGGTTGTTGACAAGGGTACTTATACTTCAAACGGTTACAACTCCCCTGCCGTATATTCAACAGCCGACATAACTGTTTCAAATGCCACTCTTACCGCAAACAATTCTGAGTCACTTGTAATTGAGGGTAAAAACTCAATCAAGCTTAATAATTGTGACGTATTGGGCAATATGAGTTCTACGGAAGGCAGCAGTTCTGACGAAAACGTACACAACGTTATGATTTATCAATCAATGTCAGGTGACGCAGAAGTCGGAACATCTGAATTTGATATGACAGGCGGTTCTCTGACAGGTAATAACGGAGATATGTTCTATATTACAAATACTCACTCAATCATCAATTTGTCAAACGTTGATATTACCAACAAAGACGCTGACGCTTATTTAATGCGTGTTACAGGTAACAGCGCTGCAAGAGGTTGGGGCAAAGCAGGTGCAAACGGCGCACAAGTTGAATTTACCGCGTCAAATCAAACGCTTAACGGCGATATTGCAGTAGATACCGTTTCCACTCTTAATATGACTCTTACAGATTCATCTGATTTTACAGGTACAATAAACATCATTGACAACGCACAAAACGGCACTGCTGTTGATAATAATGCAGTTGTTGCAATCGACTCCGACAGTACTTGGACTTTGACAGGCTACTGTACTGTAACAAGTCTTGAAAACAACGGTACAATAAACTTCAACGGTCACACAATAACCCTTGCAGATGGTACTGTTTTAAGCAAATAAACACATACAAAAAATGAGCCTTGAAAGTACAGACATAGCCTTGAATTATCAGCATAAAATTGTCCAAGAATATGTTCGCACCTCCCGACTCAAAAATGATGTTTTCGTAGGTTTACAGCCACTTTGGAATGGCAATCCCGAAGTTAAAATCTATGCTGTTGCATAAATTTTGCATGATAAAACTCCGATGTGAAATACATCGGAGTTTTGTTATATCAGTTATTTATATATACTGTTCTTGAGTCGTCGTCCCACTTAACCGATGCACCAAACGCTTCTGACACAGCTCTTACAGGAACCATTGTATATCCGTTGTACAGTACAGTAGGCGGGTTTAGAGTTATCTTTTTAGTATCCATAGCTTGTCCGTTCTTTAAGGCGGTTATGCTCATATATGATGAATCGACCTCAAACACTATGCTTTTAGAATTTAATGTTGCTATTGCACTTCTGTTACTGTTTCCTTTTTTCGGTGTGTACCAATCAACTTCAGCACCCATTGACTCAAATATCGTTCTCATCGGAACTAATACACCGTCATTTAAAATAACGTGATTTTGTTCAAACGATAATTGTTCGCCATTCAATACAACTTTGACATCTGAATCACTTATATTTGTGTACTTGAAATTATCTTTATAGAACATATACCCTGTTGTACCGCAATCACGACCGTTTTCGTAACCATGCCAATCAAGCCAAATACCTTGATCACCTAAGTCAAGGTTAATTGTTCCCTTTACAACAAAATCGCCGCCGTCCCATACTTCGTAATAGTCTGATTTAACCTTCTTACCGTATATTGACCCATATGTTGTTACGGCAAATTGTCCGTATTGGAAGTGGATTGTCATTGAGCCGTCACCTGCTTTATTTATCTGTAATTCAATCGGTGTTCCGCTATTCTCTCTTATATTCCAAGTGCCCTCATAACAAGGATAATACGGTTGGTCTGCGAATGCAGGTATTGCCATTGCTGACATAATCATTACTGTTGTTAATATTATATTGATAATAATTTTTTCATTTTCTTTTCTCCTTTGTTATTATTCTTCATTAATTAATTTTGCTCCACATTCAGTGCAAAATTTCTGACCCTCTTTACAAATACTGCCGCAATTATGGCAATGTTTTTCTTGTTTCGATGCTTCACCACATTTAGGACAAAATTTAAAATTATTTTGAGCTGTGTAACCACAATTTGAGCATTTATAAATTTTATCAGTGTTATTAGGAACTGTATCATAATTAGTCATTACTTCATTTTTCTTTGCGTCAACAGAACATTCTTTTATCGCTTTAGGTATCATTTCAAGCCATTTTTCTTTATCTCGTCCTACTACCACAAATTCATATTTTTCACCTAAACGAGTTTCAACTTTTATCATATTAGGTGTAGGAACAAGTGGATTAAACCCTTTATCAACATTTGCTATATTTTCCAATGGTATTTTATCTAACTTGCTTCCCAAATTAAATGCGTGTGCTTGAAATACAAGATTTTTATTGGTTAATATCAAACACCCGCCTTTATTATGCGGTAGATTTATTCCTTTAACATTATATTGCATATTGGCTTTACCTTCATAAATAATGCTTTCCCCCTGCGATAACCAATCATTTGTTTGCATAATTCATATACCTCCTTTAAAGTCACATAGCAACTTTCTCTGCTTGTTCAAATTCTGTTTTATTATTTAATACAAAATTTCGTATCGATATCTCATATAAACTACCTGCTATACCGATTATACCGCCAAAAATCAAATTGTATATTAATGCTATCACTATCGGCGTAGCACTTTCATATCTGGATATAATAGCAACAGGTTTCTTCAAAAGCTCTTTACTGTACGTAAAATCTTTATATCCCGAATATACATTCAATATTCCAACCACTAAAGTCCATATTCCTGTTGCAAATCCATAGTATGTAATTGTACACATAGCAATTATAATTTGTACCACACCCAATGCACCCCATATAATTGCATTTGTCTGATTTTTTTGAGAAAGTTGTGTTATCAACTTTCTAACTTTTTCTGGCGAATTTATAACATTGTTGACATTGTCTGATGATTTATTATATACATCAGCTCCGCACGACGGACAAAACTTATTTCCTTCCACCAATTCACTTCCGCAGTTCTCACAAAATTTACTCATCGTTATATCTCCTTTTTAATATTTCTATAAGTATTATATCATATTACGTCTATTTGTCAAGGTTTACGTCTTGTATATTGTGTCAATGAACAAGAAATTATATTAAAATAATATAAAGGAGGCGATTCAGTGAACAATATCAATTACGTCAATCTCGGCGAAAAAATTAAATCTACTCGCAAAGAACGCGGATACACCCAAGAAAAATTGGCAGAAATATGCGACATTTCCACAGGTTTTCTCGGGCATATCGAACGTGGTACAAGAAAGCTTTCTTTAGATACATTATTTTGTATCGCAACGGTTTTAAACGTCAGTATAGATTATCTTTTAATCGACTCTGCAAACAAATCCGATAATTTTCTTGAACAGATGGACTCGGTTGCACGTTCTTTAAATCCGTCAGCATACAATTCTTTTCGCAAAACTGTCAAAATTCTTGCGGAACATATTGATGAAATGTAACAAAAAAGACTTTCTATATCTACCGTTTTCATTATATAGGTATTCATATAGAAAGTCTTGTACTTTTTGTCCAATTTTAATTTATTTCCAACATTCCGTTGTAATACACATCAACCGTTGATGACGCTCCGGTCAAAAACATATAATATTTGCCTTTATGATTATAATGTGGCATTCCGTCCGTACCCAACAAATTATCATACTTCGTCTTTGCCATATCGTATGCCTGTTCGCTTGTGAAAGCCTGTATTGACAAGATGTCATTAATTGATTTACACTTTCCGCTTGTATCTGCCTTAACGTTCACAGTTCTTTTTGCCTTATCATATTCCACTTCCGCACCGAATTGTTCGGCAAATATTTTTAAAGGAATATATATTGTGTCGTTTATCTCGGCAGGCTGACAAGAAGATATTGTTATTTGCTCATACTCGTACGGATACGATGTTTTTATATTTTCATCATGCGTCACATACAAATTCCAATCCATACCATCAAATGACGAAAAGAATATTATTGTCTTGTCATTCATTATTGTAATTCGCTTTTCGCTGTCACCTGCCCAAGTTCCGCTGTCATAATATGCGTCAAGTTTTATCTCACGCGGGAATGTATCATGCGGAACATATATTTCATCGTCAATCATAAGCACAGGATTATTTTCAAGTATCACTCTGTTTCCGTTTACATTAATCTGAATATCTTTTTTCAAAACCTCATCAGCATTTATTGAACTTGATGATTTTGTATCGGACGTCGTTTTGACAGTTATTTCATTACCGTTTAATTTTAGAGTTCCGTCAGTGTTGTCTGTATGAAAATCAACCGTATTATTATTTATCTCAGCCGTAACATTGTTTATACTGTATATACCGCCGTTATCCTGCTGTTGCTTTAAATTAAACGTCATTATGTTATTGTCCACACTCAAAACCTCAAGCGAAATATTGCTGTCATTATGCCACGTTCCGATATAATCGTCATATCTGTTTTCGATATGTGTCTTTAAATTCATCACAAACATACAGCACACAACCGCTATGCACAAAATTAAAATGGTTAAACCGATTGTCACACCGTTAATAAATTGCATTGACATAGCTCGTTTAAGCTGTTTGATACTTTGGTATCTTTGCATTGGATCAAGACGTTTGCATTTTTGAGCAATCCCTAAAAGTCTGCCTTTCGCGCCCGAATATTTCATAAGCTGTTCTATTGTTGCACCGAATGCGTATATATCGGTTTTATAATCGGTAGGCATCATACCGAATTGCTCGACAGGTGCATATCCGACCGTTCCCAAAACTGTTGTATCTTTTCTGACTTCGTTGTTTACAATTCTTGCAATATCATAATCTATCAGCCAAATATGTCCTTCAGAGTTCATAATTATGTTGTCTGGCTTTATATCTCTGTGTATAATACTGCACTTATGCAAAGCCTCCATTGCAGATACAAGCTGTTTGGCTATCGAATTTATTTGACCTTTTGCAAATTCAAAGTGATTTTCCATAAATTCATTTAATGTTATACCTTGAACAAACTCCTCAATCACAACGGTTTTATCCGTCAATTCCACATCATATATCTTCGGAATATGATTGTTATTGATTTTTTGAAGCATTTTATAAATATATCTCATATCATCATTTACAGAACGCTTTATAAATCGTTGATTTGTTTTCGGATTGTAAATCACTTCGATTTTCTGCCTGTCATCATTCTTTAATACTTTTTCTAAAACAAAATCTTCCAAATTCGTCTGCTCCCCTCTTGCAAATAATGTCGATTTATACTATACTGTAAGTATAATACAATGTTAGGAGGATTGTCAATGAAAACCATAACGCAAGAATTACTCGACGGCTTGAAAAATGCCGATGATATAAAGGCTTTTCTTGATTTGCATGAACAAGATTTTTTATCACAATCGCTTTTTGACTATTTAAACGAATTGATGAACGAAAAAAATATAACCGTTGCACAAGTCGCTAAAAATTCAGGTATCGGTGAATATGTTTATAAAATTTTCAACGGTGAAAGAAATGCAAAACGTGATACACTCGTTGCGATTTCATTCGGTATGCACTTGAATTTCGAAGAAACACAGTTGCTTTTGCGTATTGCAAAATTTGCTATTCTTGATTCACGCGACCGCCGCGACGGAATTATAATTTATGCTTTGACGCACGGTTTAAGTATATTTGAATGTGACGATTTACTTAACAATGATAATCTTATAACCTTGGTATAAAAAAATCTCCGATATTTATTCATCGGAGATTTTTACTGTATAAATTTTAATATAATCAAATTGTGTTTTTGAATAAGCTTTTACGGCTTTAAAGTTCAGTCCTACAGGCGTTATATCTGTTGTGGCGATTGAATATTTTTATAAGGCACAGTCATTTGAATGACGGTATGTTTCCTGTGCCAATGTTGCCATAACCGTGTCATAAAAACGTTTATCCTCAAACAATTTTGAAAACGCCTTCATCTGTTCTATATAACAATCCTGTGCAACCTGCTTAAACACCTCAGGGAATATCGACTTTGTATAAACTTCCTCATCATTTTTCTGTGCCTGACGGTTTAGTTTCTTGTTTTCCTTTGCCCTGTTGTAAAGTGTTTCAACGATAACTCTGTCGCCTTCCGAAAAAATACCGTCAAACCGTTCATTTATTTTGGTGATTATTTCTTCAAGCAAAGCATATTCTTCGGGCATAAATCCTGCCGTTTTTAATGACTTCGGATTTTTGAGCGTTTTTGCTGTTTCCGCCGGTGCTAAACCAATATCTCCGTGAAAATCCTCTTGGTCTTTCACCTCATCTTCCGCAAGTCCTTCAAGCTCGGCATATTCCATTACAGTATATTTGATTTTTTCTAAATGTTCTCAGTGGTTTGTTGTATACGCTTTTAAACACTCACGTACGCTGTATTGATAAAGAAAAGCCTGTACATTCCGTAATTTCTTCGATCGGCATATAGTATTTATGAGCATACTGTGTACTTTTGTAAGTCTTAAATCGCCACGTTCCAACGTGTAACAGGTGTTGTCATAAAACAAGTACCTTTTGCACGATAACTGCAAATATATTTCGTAAGTATCATGATAATGTTGAACAGACATATTGTGCTTGTTTTCACTTTTCAAATATTGAACATATAACTCGTTATGTGAAGAAAATGCTGTTCTTTTCATATCCTTTTACCTCTTTGTGTAATGATACATTAATATTATCACATTTTCTTGTCGTTGGCAATTATGAGTTCACAATCGCCGTTCTGCTATCGGCATCCCAATCTACGTCATATCCCATATTTTCCGAAAGGAAGCGCAGCGGTACCATTGTTTTGCCGTTTACGAGTCTTGCGGGCACATCCATTTTAGCGGGTTTATTATTTATTCTCGCATTGACGTTATCTATTGAGAATGTCAATGCCTTATTATCAAGCGTTGCTGTTGCTGTCTGAGTTTCGCTATCCCATTCAACATATGCTCCCATTTGCTCGAACAAAAATCTCATAGGCACAAGCGTGCTGCCATCTTCGATAATCGGCGGTTCATCAAAACCGAGAATATCCCCGTTAAACTTCACATAAACAGGATTATTAGACAATTTTTCACGCAGTTGTGAAAATACTTCTTCCTTATTGCAAGCATAATAATTTCTATAATCTTTTTGTATCAATATTTCATCGCCTAATTCTGATACTCCTTGTATATTTGCCTTATCTACAATCATATATGCCCAATATATGCCGTCATTCGAGAATGCTAACACTGTATTATTATCAGTTTTATACTCATTTCTATAGTCAATTTCACAAAGATATTGACCTACTTTGTATTTAGGATAACCTGAATATGTTTCATATAAAATTTTAATCACATCGTCATTAAAACATAAATTATTACCAACAAACAGTTGATTTCTAAACTCAATTAAATCACACCCTTCAAAATCAAGTTTTCTCCATTCAAAATAGTCTGTACTATAATAAATACCATAATCATCGGAACTAATGCCAATAACTCGATCTCCATCTTTTTTGGGATATACATTTTTTGTTGATATATAAATCTTGTCATCTATAAAAGCCATTTGAGTTATCCAATTCGGAATTTCGTATATATTTAATATTTGTTGAAAATCAGCTGAAAGTCTGTACAAATACTTTTGCATATTATATTTCCTATAATCAGGATTGCTTTGATATACCAAATAATCGTTTCCCGTCCACACATAATTATAACAATAATTCTTTAGTTCTTCCTTGACGTCTTCATTTTCTTCTACACTCATAAATTCAGTAGCATCTTGCGATATTTTCGGTGGATACGTATCTGTAATCCATTCTCTGCCACTCCACATTACGTCATTATTCATATACTTTTCAGTAAATTCAACACTGTTTAAGTATTCTGCAGCATATGATACTTCACCGAAAATAGCTATTAGTAAAAATAGTGTTATTGCCTTAATTATTTTTTTCATATATTTCACCTCATTTTATCATTGCAGTAGCACTTCTTACTATTATAATAACATATGTTGCATAAATTGTAAACCAAAATAATACATTTACATACAAAAAAGCAGTCCATATTATATGAACTGCTTTCTTTCATCAATATATTATTGTTTAGCTGACAATGAAATTGTGCTTGAACCCGAATATGTTCCGTCTGTAACCAAGCCGTAGTTTCCGTTTGTGAACGTTCCGCCTGTTACCGAACCGCCATAGTTTAGAGTATATGTGTCGCTTGACATTTCAGGTGTTGATACAAGTACCCAAGAATATTGCTTTGACGGTACATAAGTTACTATCTCATTACCGCTTGAATCTGTAAGCTTAAATGCCTTTCCGGCTGACTGTGTTGAAAATCCTGAACTTGATAAACTTCCTCCACCGAATCCGCCGCCAAAACCACCGCCGCCTGACGTTGAAGCAGACGTAACAACATAATACTGTGAATTTGTTGCCGCCGTTGGTGTGACCGCCATATCAGATGTACCTGCACCGATTACAATACCGCCTGTTATCGTCAAAGTATTGTTATTGTCGCCTACATCAAATACACCGTTACCGCCGCTTGTAGGACCGTTTACAAGTACAATACCGCCAGTGATTACACCGTCACCGTTTGAGTCAAATCCATCACCCTCGGCTTCAATATAAAGCAGACCTCCTGAAACTTCAAGATAACCGTAGCTTGAACTGTCCTCACCGCCCCAGTTAGGTCCTTGGTTTCCGCCGCCAAAACCGCCCGGTCCTGCAAATTCGGCTATATCATCACTGCTTAGAGTAATTGCGTCCGCTGTCGGCTCATCACCTGCCGCATTTGCACCGTCATCGGTTGACACGATACACGTTTTACCGCCTTGTACATATATTTTTGCAGCCTCAATACCCTCATAACTCTTTGTTATGTTTATATCCGCATTATCTGTTATATACAAATAGCTGTCGCCGTGTACACCGTCATCACCTGCGGCAATATCTATATCACCGCCCGATATACGAACAGTGTTATTTGAATGTATGCCGTCATCATATGTGTTTATATTAAATGTACCGCCACTGATATTTACAAGACTTCCTGCTTTAACACCTTTACAGCTGTCTGTTGTAGATGAATTATTTGAAGATACCGTTGCAGGTGCTCCGCCGTATGATTTCAAATTAAATGTACCGTCAGAGATATTCATAATATTTTCAGCTTGAATACAATCCATTTTTGAATCAACCGTTATATCTCCGCCTGTAATCGTGATATTACCTGTACCGCACTGAATACCGTCTTCACTGCTTGTTATATTAAATGTTCCGCCACTTATTCCTATACTTCCCTGTATATATTTTTTTAAGGTTGTTCCGTCTGATTCATATGTAACTTCATTTACCTGTATGCCTTCTTTAGCTTTTATAATTGTAATTTCGCCGTTTGATACATTAACGCTCTTTACTGCCTTTATACCGTCCTCGCCGGCTGACATATTGATTGTACCGCCTGTGATATTAATACTTCCGTCACCGTCTGCGATTGTCGGATTGTCCTCGTCTATGCTTGACGCGTTCGCTTTTATAGCGTCGCCTGTTGATGTGATGTTTATTGTACCGCCCGATATATCACATAGCATTGATGCTTTGATACCGTCACTTGTTGATGTTGTGCCGTCCTTTGTGGTCGTTCCAGTTGTCAATGTAACTGTATCGTCTGCGATTTTAACAGTTCCGCCCTCTAATATATCGCCGTCATATGCAGGATCTTCGTCTGATTTTATCGCGTCACCGTTTGAATTTACAGTTACATTACCGCTCTCGACAGTTACCGAATCATTACCCTTTATACCGTTGTTCGCAGCCTCGGTTACGTTCAACGTCAAATTCTTTATTGTAACGTCAGCCTTACAGCCGATTGCGTTGTTATATGTTGAGCTTACCTTAAGTGTACCTTTACCTTTTATCGTCAAATCATTTTTACTGTATACACACGCATTGACTGTTTCTTCATTGTATGTTGCGGTTGATGTGAATGAATTTGTCGTGCCTTTTTTAGCCGAAAGGTCAACTTTACCTTTTGTTGCCGCAAACGGTGCACCTGTTGTTGAGGTTACATTCACGCCCTCAAGGTTTATAGTAACTTCATCTGATTTTGCAGGCAATGCTACCGCTATTTGACCGTCTGACAAGCTACCTGTCACTGTGTATTCACCGGCTTGTGAAATGGTTACGACAGAGCCTTCCGCTGTTGCACCTGTTCCGTCAACGGCTATTCCGTCATCACTTAATGTTATAACAGCTCCGTATGTTGTCGGATTGGCCGTTGTTGTTGGTGTATCTGTTGTGGTCGGTTGAGCTGTTTCACTCGGTGTTTCCGTTGCGGTTGGCTCATATGTTTCAGTTGGTGCGTCTGTTGTGGTCGGTTCATCCTTTACAGCAGGCGTTTTTGTTGTGGTTGGTCCATCCGTTACAGTAGGCATTTTTGTTACACTTGGTGTCTGTGTCGTGCTCGGATTTTCTGTCGGTTCTGAAACACCGCCTTTATATATCTCGCCTACAGGTTTCATACTTCCGTCCCATATGAAGCACTTCAATGTTTCGGTATCTTCGTCAAATTCAATCTCTTTACCGAAGTTAAATACTCCGCTGCTTGTGATACTGTCAACCGTATAAAGTCCTTGTAATAATTTATCTTTATATACCGCCGCATATATTTTATAACTACCGCTTTTTGTAACATCTACCGTTACAGTTCCGTTTTCGGCATCTATGCTTTTAATTTGTGCATTATTATCTGTTTGCGCCGACACAACACCCATTGACATAACTGTCATAAAGCTTGCAGTCAGCAAAGCCGTAATTTTGCGATGCACTTTGTTCATAAAAATTCCTCCTAAACTTCGTTTTGATATATAATTCGCAATTTATATCGAAATTTTTGGGGTAATATGAAAATTTTTTATAAAAAAATGCAGAAACTTTTTGTTTCTGCATTTCAAATTATTCTCCGTCAAAATGTGGCATTGAATCTTCACCGTTTCCATGCGGTTCACTCGGTGGCGGTAAAAAAACATTTCCGTCATTCTGTTCCGGTGGAATATCGTTCTTACTTCCTCCAAAATCATTTGATTTATTCGGACCTGTCGGTTCATTAAAATCAGGTGACTGATTATTTCCGCCGTTCGGCTCATGTGACAGATTACCGTTGTCTGGCGGTGGCTGTGGATTTTCGTAAGGTTTATTCGGTGGTTCATTACCGCCGTCAAAATTCGGTCTTTGCGGTTGTGGCGGTGTATTGTCTTTATATATATCATTCGGTTTATCATGATTTTGTGGTTGTGGCGGTTGATTATTAGGATTGTCCTGTGGCGGCTGTTTATTGCCATTATCAGGTATAGGCGGATTAATTTCCGTATCACCGTTAGGTTTATCCGTATTGTTGTCCAACGGTTTATCTTGATTTTGATTTGAATTATTAGGTCTGTTACCGGATGTTGTATGACCGCCGTGACTTGTCTGTGGTTTTATTTCTTCTTTCAGCTCGTCTTGTTTCGGCTCTGTCGTTTTTATAGGTTTAACTGTTTCCGACGGAACAACTATTTCACATTGATTGTCCGATTTATACTTATCTTCATGTATCGGTCTAACCGTAGGCTCTTCAGATTCGGGTACAGTATCATTTTTTACCTGTGGCTTATCTGTAATTTTAGTTTCTTCTTGAATCGAATCAGGCAATGTTTTTGTTATAGAATTATCAAATATCGTATCATTCGACTTTTCTTCTGTAATCAAAGTATTAACCTTTTTACTTACTGTGTCGATATTTTTCGATTGTCTTACATTTGTAACTCTGCTTACTTCTTGTACTTCTTTTGTCGGTACAGTTTCGTTTTTTGTTCGAACGGTCGGTTGAAGTATTTGTACACTATTTGAAATATTCTTGTTTTCAGATTTTTGAACAGGTATACTTTCCTGTTTAACTTCTGCTTTATTTTCAGTCTTGCTTTCGGTTTTGACTTCCGATTTATTTTCAAGATTTCTTCTAATCTCTTTTACAGACTGATTTTCAAGTTTATGCACATTTTCTTCTATACTGCCGCCATTTTGTTTCGTATATTCGGCAATAGCTCTTGCTTTTGCAATAGATACACCCATTTCTTTTGCATTTTTCAAATCGGCTTTATCGGCATTTTCAATAATAACCTCTACATCACCGTAATTTTTATCCGGCAATTTAATTTTGCCTATACCGTCAACCACTTCAACGATAACATCTTTATTATGCTCATTCAAATATCCGATTTCTTCCGACTTTTTTATAAGTTCGTCCATACTCTCCGACACACTCATACCGCTTACATCGGTTTTTGAAAGCAATATCTCCGCATCATCATTAAGCGGTTTTGTATTAATAACCCTGTTGTAAATATTAATCGTCATCATAACACTTGGGTTAATATCCACACTCATATATTTTGCAGGCACAAAATATGAACTTATACCGCCGCACACAACAATAAAACTTGCCGCAGCCGCAAGAATTTGCCCTTTATACTGCGGTATTTTCACTTCATCGCCGACAGAATAATTTTTGTTTTTTACCTTTATAAAATCGCTGTTTTTTGTAAGCAAAACCGCATATCTGCCCTTCACGGACACAATAACTCCGCTCATATTTCACACCTCCCTCATATTGAAATATTCGGCAATGGCAGGATAATCCTGAGTTATAGCAATAACCGCCGTTATTATGTATTTCCTGTGACGTTCGATAGCTTTTCTGTTCAGCTTTATATTATCGGTAATCTCTTTTATCGGCAATATGTGCTTATTCATAATTATATCGACAAGTTCACTGTTGTTTATAATATAGTTCACTGCATCAAAACAAAGCCGTTTCGTTTTACGACTTTTCGGACTGACCTCCGCAAGTTCAAAAAATGATATTTCAAAATTGCTGAGTTCCTCCGTAAGTGATTCGATTTCCCACTTCAAATCGCTTTTATCAACGGTATGTATTTCAAATTCAATCGTTTCACCGTCTGAATTTTCTTTTTCCAACGCAGAAAACGGCACTGAATTATGTTTTGCCTCACGCCTTATACTGTCAATAATTCTGTTTCGTATAACAGTCTTTGCAAAGCCGAGAAAATTACCTTTATTTTCATTATAGCCGTCAATCGCGTCGCCGAAAGCCATCATAGCAATGATATACTCATCATCACTTGTCGTAACACTTCTTTTAAGTACCTTGCTTGCAGCTGCCAAGATGAAATTTTGGTATTCACCGATTAAATCATTTTTCAGTTTTTTATCATTTGTAGCTTCTGCCACTCTTTCTTCTAACTTCATCTTTCAATATATTATTCGTATTCTCTTTCATAAAAAATGGGGTAGTTTTAAATCTTGCATTTACTTTTTATTTTATATTTGTATCGTATTACAAATATAATTGCTCTGACAAACCAATCAATCGTCATTGCAATCCATACACCGAGTACACCAAGTCCGAGCCATTTTGCTATTACCACGCTTGCACCTATTCTGAATATCCACATCGACAAAATTGCAACTATCATTGTAAACATTACGTCATTTGCGGCACGAAGTGAATTAGGCAATGCAAACGAAAGCGGCCATATCGTACAAGTACAGATTGCGTGATACCATATAATTTGTTTTGCGATCTCGGTTGTTTCACTTGATAAGTTGTACGCTTTTAATATAAGCGGAAGTATCGCAACCACAACTACATTTATTGCAACGACAAACACATATATCGTTTTCATAAGTCGCTTTATGTAAAAATCAAGCTGTTTATAGTCGTTTGCACCGACACACTGACTTGATACGGTTAATATAGCCTGACATATCGCCATCCCCGGCAGTATCTGAAACATTGCTATTGTGTTTGATACCGCATTTGCGGTTATAGCTCTTGTGCCGAATGCCGTTACTATTGTAAGCACCAATATTTTACCAAGCTGAAACATTGAGTTTTCAAGCGAATTCGGTATTCCTATTCTAAGTATCTTTTTAATCATTCGCCAATCGAATTTCAGCTTAAACGGTCGGTCAATATGTATCTGTAAATCTTGATTTCCTAGTCTTACAACAATCACAACCGCCGCAACTATTCTTGATATAAGCGTTGGTATTGCCGCACCGGCAATTTCCATATGAAAACCGTAAATAAGTATCGCATTACCGACTATGTTTACAAGATTCATAATAAGCGATGTGTTCATTGAAACCTTTGAATTCCCCATTGCACGGAATATAGCCGCGCCCGCGTTATACATTCCGATAAACGGAATTGACGCCGACACTATGAGCAAATATGTATTTGCATAATTTGCAACATCATCTTCAATCTGTCCGAAAACGGTATGAAGTATAAAATTTTTCAGCACATACACGATAATCATTACAAACAGTGCAATAAGCGTTGTAAATATAAGCGTTTGGTTCGCCGCTTTGCAGGAATTATGCTCCTGTTTCATTCCTATATACTGCCCTGCAACAACAGCTCCGCCTGTTGCAAGTGCCGTAAATATGTTTATAATAAGTATGTTTACAGTATCAACAAGAGATATTGCCGATACCGCCGATTCTCCGACACTCGCAACCATCATTGAATCTATAAGACCGACAGCAATAGTCAAAAATTGTTCTATTACAAGCGGTACAATAAGTTTTTTTAAATCAATTTTACTAAACAAATAATTTTGAGGGATTTGCCTCAAGATGACCACTTCTTCCTAATAATTTCATACGAAAATACACTATTCGTAAGAATAGTGTATTTTCGTGATTTAACCACGTAAAAAGCCTTCGATAATCTTTGCCTCCGCCTCTTCCGAAGTAAGACCGAGAGTCTGCAATTTTATAAGCTGTTCTCCTGCGATTTTTCCGATTGCCGCCTCATGTATAAGTGACGCGTCAATATCGCCTGCAAATAAAGCCGGTGCGGCGTTAACCTTACCGTTTCCGACAAGTATTGCGTCACATTCGGAATGTCCCGTACAACGGCAGTTACCCTTTATTGTCGAATGATATTCCTGATACGAATTGCCTTTTGCAACCGAACGTGACACCAAATCAACACCAGAATCTTCACCGTTAAGTTCAACCTCAAATTCAGTTTTAGCCTTTTCGTCACCGTCTGTCATAATTCTTTCGTGTATGATAAGCTTTGCTCTTGCACCGAGTTTACCCGATGTTTTTCTTACAGTTGAATCAACACCGCTAAGCTGAATTGTATCCATTTCAAGTACGGCATCGTCTTCAAGATATGCATCTGTTACAGGATCAATCGTTCTTTTTCCGATACCCTTACCTGTTCCGATATGTTTTTCTTTATACAAAACGTGTGCACCTTTACCGATAAAGAAACGGTGTATTCCGTTATGTCGTGCATCGTGACCGTCTGATGTATGCACACCGCAACCGGCAACAATAATAACGTCTGCACCTGCCTCAACATAAAAATCATTATATACAAGGTCATCTACATCACCATGCGTAACGCAAGCCGGTATATAAACTGTTTCCTTTTGTGCATTTTTGCTTATGTTTATAACAAGACCCGGTCCGTCCTCTTTTGAATCAATCTTTATATTCGGAGTAGATTGTCTGCCAGCACACTGACTGTCCTCACGAATGTTAAATGCCGCCGTTTCAAGTTCGTTGCCTTGAATGTCGGAAACGATTTTCAAAAATTCTCTTGTTGTTTCATTCATCAGTTGTTCTCTCCTTTCTTATCCTTACCGAGAGGACACTTTGACTCTTTTTCTTCTTTCAAAAGTTGAGGAAGAACATCTTTACCCTCACCAAATGCACGAACATTACCGTCCGCAATCACAACTATATAATCCGCAATTTCAAGTATACGTTCTTGGTGCGATATTACAAGCAAGGATTTTCCGCTTTCGTTTTTAAGTTTTTGGAACGCGTCAATAAGACTTGTAAAGCTCCAAAGGTCAATACCTGCCTCAGGCTCGTCAAATACAAGTATCTTCGCATTTTCACGCGATAAAACGGTAGCAATCTCAATTCTTTTGCTTTCACCGCCCGAAAGACTTGCGTCAACATCTCTTTCAATATAATCTCTTGCACAAAGACCGACTTCACCGAGTACGGAGCATATCTCTCTTTCGGACAATGTTCTCTCTGCCGCAAGATTAAGCAAATCTCTTACTGTAACGCCCTTAAAACGCACAGGCTGTTGAAATGCATATGCAATGCCGTTTTTAGCACGTTTTGTAATATCCCAATCGGTTATATTCTCACCGTCAAGCAAAATTTCACCCGAATTAGGCACTTCGAGTCCTGCGATAATCTTTGCAAGAGAAGTTTTACCGCCACCGTTCGGACCTGTTATAACGGTCATTTTGCCGTCAGGTATTTCTAAATCTATACCATTTAAAATTTTATCTCCATCGGGAATTTCCCAACTTATATTTTTAAGTTCAAGCACTTTTCAATGCTCCTTTCGACTGTTTATCATTAGTTATGATAACATAATATTCATTGAATTATAATTTTATCATAAAACAATACCGTTGTCAATTTTATCTAACAAAAAATGAGCGTTCCGTAAACGCTCATTTAATCATTAATTAATTACTTTGTTTCAAGAATTTTATCAAGGCTTACAAGTTTTACGCAAGTAACGAAAATTTCACATGCCTGCTTTAATTCTTCTGTTGACGGGAATGTCGGTGCAATACGAATATTTGAATCGTGAGGGTCTTTTCCGTACGGATATGTTGCACCTGCCGGAGTCATAACAACGCCTGCTTCTTTACACATAGCAACGACCTTTTTAGCACAGCCGTCCATAGTATCGAAACCGATAAAGTAACCGCCGTTTGGCTTTGTCCATTTTGCTATGCCTAAATCTCCAAGTTCCTTGTCAAGCATCTCAAGCACAGCTTCAAACTTAGGTCTTATAATATCTGCGTGCTTTTTCATATGCTCAAGCATACCGTTGAAGTCACCGAAAAATCTTGCATGACGAAGTTGGTTAAGTTTATCATGACCGATAGTCTGTACCGACATCTGCTTTTTAATAAAGTCAAGGTTAGCCTTTGATGCTGAAATAGCGGCTATACCCGAACCCGGAAATGTAACCTTTGATGTTGAGCAGAACTTAAATACCATATCAGGATTACCTGCTTTTTCACATTCTTCAAGAATTTCAAGAATGTGGTCTTGGTGATCCTCATATAAATGATGTATGCAGTATGCGTTATCCCAATAAATTCTGAAATCCTCAGCCGCCGGCTTTAGATTTGCAAAACGTCTTACTGTTTCATCAGAATATGTTATACCCATAGGGTTTGAATACTTCGGTACACACCAAATACCCTTGATTGCCTCATCCTTTGAAACAAGGTCCTCAACCATATCCATATCAGGTCCGTCCTCAGTCATAGGAATATTAATCATTTCAATACCGAAAAATTCTGTAATTGCAAAATGTCTGTCATATCCCGGTACAGGACACAAGAACTTAACTTTATCAAGCTTTGCCCATGGAGTTGAGCCCATAACACCGTGCGTCATTGAACGGGCAACTGTGTCATACATAACATTAAGACTTGAATTACCGTAAATTATAATATTGTCTACGGGACATTCAATCATTGCACTTAGAAGTCTTTTAGCCTCAATTATACCGTCAAGCACACCGTAGTTACGGCAGTCAACGCCTTGTTCGCCTACAAGATTGTAGTCGGTAAGTGTATCAATCATTCCCATAGAAATATCAAGCTGTTCGGTATTCGGCTTACCTCTTGACATATCAAGTTTTAAACCCTTAGCCTTTAGCTCATCATATTTTGCCGCAACTTCTTTGCGGATTTCCTGTAATTCTTCTTTAGTCATTTCTTTGTATGACATCAAAAACCCTCCTTAAAACATTCCACTTTGTTTTATTATACCACACACTGTATAATCAGTCAATTAAAAATGTTACAAATAACGCAAAAAGCCTACTTTAATATCTGTTACTTTACAATAAATTTGTACTCTGTTGTAAAATTATATTCATCGCCGACCTTTAAAATAGGAGCAATAAAGTGACTATTCTTCATACCGTTTGGGAAATACTGTGTTTCAAGACAAAATGCCTGATGTGTACTGTATTTTGCACCTTCTTTATATATCCCCTCCGGAAGTCCGTTTGATGTATATAACTGAACACCCGGTTTATCTGTATACACTTCCATTGTTATGCCGTTTTCAAGGCACTTTGCAATGGCACAAAGTCTGTAACCTCTGCCCGAAATCGCAAAGTTGTGATCATAACCGCCGAACATTTCTATTTGCTCAAAATCTGCGTTTATATCCTGTCCTATCGGCTTTGGTGCTCTGAAATCAAACGGCGTACCCATAACAGAAAGCACTTCGCCTGTCGGCATACATTCACTGTCGTTCGGTGTATAAAATTCCGAATTGATTTGAAGTATCTGATTATCGATTGTACCGCTTGCGTGTCCCGCAAGATTGAAATAAGAATGATTTGTAAGATTCACCACTGTATCCTTGTCTGTCACCGAACTGTAATTAATTTTCAGTGCATTTCCCTTTGTTAGAGTATATGTAACAGTTACTTTAAGTGTTCCCGGAAAACCTTCCTCACCGTCCTCTGACACGATTGAAAGTTTCAATGACGGTTCTTCCCCGTCAACTTCTTCCGCACTCCAAACCTTTTTATCAAAGCCGTTTATTCCGCCGTGCAAGCTGTTCTTGCCCTCATTAAGTCCTACATTATATTTTGTACCGTTAAGCTCAAATTCGCCGCCTGCAATTCTGTTTGCGTGTCTGCCGATAAGTGCACCGAGAAAACCGTCGTTATTTAGATAATCTTCCATCGTTTCGCGTCCAAGCACAACGTCGGTTTTAACACCGTTCTTGTCCTCTACATAAAGATTTCTGACAATACCGCCGTAATTTAAAATTCTCACACTTACTCCGTTTCCGTTATCAAGTAAATATGCGGTTATATCCTGTCCGTTTGGCAATGTTCCGAACAATTCTTTTGTTATAGCCATTATTTTCATCCTCTCAATAAAAAATTCCTTGTGAAAATTTTATCATCATCACAAGGAATTGTCAATCTAATTATTTAAGAGAAATGTACATATGTATCTCCATATTATCCATATCGTCACCTGCTTGGTATTCTTCAAAGTCACACACAAACGAACGGTCAAGGTTCATATTCCAAACCTTTTGCCAAAATTCCTGCACCGCCGTAACAACGTTGCCTTTTACAATAAATTTAGCATATTTTCCGCTTGGTATTGTAATCACTTCGTAATTCTGATTTGTGCTGTTCACCTCCGCACATATTGAAACGGTATAGTCACCGTTTGGCTGATACTTATGATACATACCGATTGATTTGTTATTCGTTTTGTCGTTAATCTCACCGTAGACCTTTTTATAAAATTCGTCCCATAAACCACCGATAATCTTCGGCATTTCAGGTGATTTGTTGTTGGTTACGGCTGATATGCCCACCGCTTTCTTTTCTTCGAGATTTACAATTTCATATTCCATTTTGTTATCCTCCTTTAACTTGATACAAGAAGTATAACACACCTAATATGACATCGTTATGTCATATTATAAATAATTGTTTATCATTTTCTCTATTTTCGTTTTAATTATATCTCTTATGTATGTTGGTTCAAGCACTTCCGCATACTCCCCAAACGACATTATATAGCCGTAAAGCCATTCATTTTCGGGATATGACATATTCACAATAAAATCGCCGTCCGCTGTTTTTTCTGCGTCTTGAAATTCGTCATAAACACGGTATTCGGCATTTTTGCTTATTTTCAATTTTACATTAACACAAATATTTTCATCGTCATTATCATATTTATATTCACACATTTCACGTTCAAAATGTTCGTTTGTCACTTCAACATCCCTTATTCGTGACAACCTAAACATTCTGTAATCATCGGCTTTTCTGCAATATGCGATAAGATACCACGATTTACTTTTAAAATACAGTTTAAGCGGCTCTGCAATACGCTCGGAAATTTCGCCGTTACTGTTTATATACTTCAGCTTCAGTGCAAATCGTTCAATTATCGAATCTCTTATTTTATCGAAAAAATTCTTTTGTTCCACATTCCAATCCGAAAAGTCAACGTCAATCCATGAACTGTCGTTAGATTTAAAAAGTAATGACATTTTATCCGCAATGCCTGTTTTTTTAACATTCGGCAACACTGACATAGCAGTAAGTGCCGTTATTATCGCACTTTGTTCTTCCTTTGATATAACCGACTTGTCCAGTATAAAATTATCAAGAATAGATATTCCGCCACCTTTGCCCTTGGTGGTGTAAATCGGTATTCCGGCACCCGACAGGATTTCAATGTCACGATAAATCGTACGGCTTGATACTTCAAATTTCTTTGCCAATTCATTAGCCGTTACGGTCTTTTTGTCAAGCAATATGTATATAATTTCAAATAATCTGTTAATTTGCATAATTTCACCTTTATCTATGTACAAAAAAAGGAGCTACAAAATTGTAACTCCTTTAAATGACTTTTACGCAAGTTTTGCAAGTTTAAGAGCAAGCTGTGACTTCTTTCTTGCAGCGTTGTTCTTGTGAAGAATACCGCGGTTTACACTTTGGTCAAGCTTCTTTGCAGCTTCGTTGAAAAGCTGTTGAGCTTCTTCCTTGTTGCCTGCCTTTGCAGCAGCTTCAAACTTTTTGATAGCTGTCTTTAGAGCAGTCTTGTGAGCCATGTTGATAAGAGTCTTCTTTTCTGTAACTCTTACTCTTTTTTTAGCTGATTTAATGTTTGGCACTTTTTTACACCTCCACGAAATTTAATCTATAATACCGTAATATTATACATCATCGCAGAGAGAATTGCAAGCTTTTTTTTATTATTTTTTAACGTTTTATCTATTTTAACCAAAAAACATTGTTTTTTCAATAAATATATAAATACTTTTATGTAAACTAACCAATTACATAGTGAGCATTGTTTTATAATAACCCAAACTTGAAAACTTTTGGTCAAGCTGAAGTTCAACATACTGTTCGGCGATTTTGCAAATCAACTTCATCAATCCGTCACTTGCATTAAAACTGAGCATTTTTTTATCATCTGAATATATTATGTAATCCAATGCTCTGTAAAGATTTTTGTCCAACTTAACAATATATTTGCCGCCGCACGCTCTGCACACACTTCCGCCCTTTAGCAAGTCAAACGCATACACCTCATTACTTCCGCATGACACACACGCATTAAGCTGTGGCGAATATCCGCCTATACTCATCATTTTGAGTTCATACACCGCTTTAACCTTGTCCATCGGCTCATCACGGTACGCAAGTGCATACACGCTGTTCAAAAACAAATGCAACATTCTCGAATCGGGGTTATTCATACCAAGAATACAATAAGTTATATCTGCAAGATAAACGCACAAGGATAATTTTTTTATATCTTCCGAAACAGGATAAAAGCCGTCAAGAGTGTCAATATTATTAATTGTCATTATATCTTTTCCGACACCTTTGTAAAAATCAAAATCACCGTAACACAAAAATTGACTTGATGCGGCAGCTTTGCTCTTTGATTTTTTAACACCGTAGCTGACGGCCTTAACTATCCCGTATTCTTCCGTAAATACAGTCAGCATTCTATGCCCCTCACCGTAATCGGACTGCTTTATGATAATGCCTCTTGCTCTAATTTCTGCCATGTATCATCCTTATCCTCTTGCTCCGTTATACCGCTTACCGTTTTATACAGCAAATAAGCGTCTATATCGCCCGTTCTCGTAAAAGTTTCCCACGAAAGTCTGTTAAGCTCCATAACCTATCCCTCCGAAAAAATAACTTATTATCTTTATGTTTTTCATTTTTTCAGCGGTTATACTAACACTATTTACTATTCATTTGTGAAACCGAAATTCTTGATTAAAAAGTCACTGTTTCTCCAATCTGATTTTACTTTTACCCAAAGTTCAAGGTAGACTTTTTTATCAAGCATTTTCTCGATGTCGCCTCTTGCCATCGTACCTATTTTCTTAAGCATTTCTCCGTGCTTACCGATTATAATTCCTTTATGTGACGCTTTTTCACAGTATATTGTCGCGTAAATATTTGTAATTTTTTCTTTTTCCTGCATTTTGGTAATTTCAATAGCAATACCGTGCGGAACTTCCTTATCAAGCAGCCACAAAAGTTTTTCGCGGATAATTTCAGCCGCAATCTGTTTTTCGGGCTGATCCGTTACCATATCCGAATCATAAAATTCCGGTCCTTCTTCAAGATAGTCCTCAATATCGTGCAATAAAATATCGACTCCGTCATTATTCTTTGCACTTACAGGCACTATCGACGCAAAATCGTGCATACTCGAATAATCTGCAATTATCGGAAGTAAATCCTCTTTTTTCATAAGGTCTACTTTATTCAAAACCAATATGCACGGAAGTCCTGTTTTTGAAATATTTTTTGCTATTTCACGTTCTGTTTCCTGTATTTTTTTACTTGCGTCCACAACAAATACAAGTACGTCCGTATCGTCCATACTTTCATTTGCAACGTGTACCATATACTCCCCAAGCTTGTTATGCGGTTTGTGTATTCCCGGTGTATCGGTAAATATAATCTGTTCTTCGTCTGTTGAGTAAATTGCAAGTATTTTATTTCTTGTTGTCTGAGGTTTATCTGATATTATTGCAATCTTTTGTCCTACTATCGTATTAAGTAATGTTGACTTTCCCACATTCGGCATGCCTATTATTGCCGCAAATCCCGATTTAAAACTTTTCTTATTCTTCATAATTTTTTCTCCTAATCACGAGTTATTCCGAGCGAAGTTAAAACTCTTTCCTGTTTTTCGCACATTATTTCTTCGCCCTCTTTATCATCAACATGGTCATATCCAAGCAAGTGGAGCATTGAATGTGCCGTCAAAAAAGCCACTTCTCTCAAAAAACTGTGTCCGAATTCATTCGCCTGTTCTCTTGCACGTTCCATTGATATAACAATATCACCAAGCATCACAAGCTCACCGTCCATATCGTACTCATCGTCCGATATTCCGTCCTCATCAAATTCCAGCATTGGGAATGACAAAACATCCGTCGCTCTGTCAATATCTCTCTGTTCCTTGTTTATAGAACGAATTGTATCATTATCCACAAGCGTAACACTGATTTCAGCGTCGAAGTCACATTCTTCTTCCTCCATAACGGCAACGCAAACGTCCTTTATTGCCTTTTCAATTTCCGGAGTTAACTCTTCCTTATCCTGTTCATTTTCAAGTATTAGTTCAACCATTTGATTTCCTCTTGTTTCTTCTCTTTTCCTGTTCCTCGTCATACTTTGCGTATGCTTTTATAATTTGTTGTACAAGCGGATGACGTACAACGTCTTTTTCGGTAAATGTACAAAAAGATATATCTTCAATATTTTTTAGAATTTTAGCCGCCTCTTTTAATCCCGAGCGCTTATCTCCCGGCAAGTCGATTTGAGTTATATCACCCGTTACAATCGCTTTAGAACCGTAACCTATTCTTGTCAAAAACATTTTCATCTGCTCAGGTGTTGTATTCTGTGCCTCGTCAAGAATTATAAACGCATTGTCAAGAGTACGGCCACGCATATATGCAAGCGGTGCAACTTCAATTACGCCCTTTTCCTGATATTTCAAGAAGCCCTCACCGCCGAGCATTTCATACATACCGTCATAAAGCGGTCTTAAATACGGGTCAACCTTATTCTGCAAGTCACCCGGAAGAAAACCGAGTTTTTCGCCTGCCTCAACAGCAGGTCTTGTAAGAATAATTCTGCTTACCTCTTTACTTCTAAGTGCCGTTACAGCCTTTGCAACCGCAAGATATGTTTTACCCGTACCGGCAGGACCTATACCGAACACAATAGTATTTTTGTCTATCGCGTCAACGTACTTTTTCTGTCCGAGCGTTTTTGTCTTAATCGGGTGACCTTTTGCACTGATTGCAATACAGTCATCACCCATCATTTTAATGTCAATCCCGCCGTTTTCCTGTACCATTGTTATCGCATACAATACTTTCTGCTGGTCGATAATCTCACCTCTTGCGATAATCTGCATAAGCATATTAATAACTTGGCTTGCCTTTTCAACATTTTCTTCTTCACCTGTCACTCTCAAAGCGTTGTCGCGTGACGCGATATTTACCGAAAGTGCTTTGTCAAGCATTTTGATATTTTCGTCAAAATTTCCGAAAAGAGATGCCAAATCGACCTCCTGCGGTACTTCAATCTGTCTGTTTATCAAGTATTTCCTCTCCTTCTGTATCAGCCGAAATAGGCTGACTGGTAGCTATATTTTGTATGAAATCCATTTCAAGTTTTACATTTATTGTTTCATTATCAATCTTTTCATATTCAACTTTCTCGTCTGTCAAAGTTGAGCCGTACAGCAATTCATTTGATATTTTTTCTTCTAAGTCATTTTTTGCAAATTCTACGGCTGTTTCTATGCTTATCGGCTCTTTGTTTACATTTACTTCGGTATATTTGACCGCATCGAACGCAATTCCCGTATATCCGAAAAACGGTATACATATCTCATACCTTGTTTCATTTACATCATATTCTTCAAAATTCATTTTGCCCAAAGGCAATGAAAACATTTTTCCGAAAACCTCAAGCGAAACCATATATCTATTTTTGCCGGTCGGCACTCTCGATTCATAATACAGCTTATAGTCGCCGTTTTTTGAATGAGTTGTATAAGCCATTATATCCGCCATTGAGTGAACATATATGTATTCTTCTGGATAACCCTCTTTATAAGTTGCAACCTTTCCCGATACAATCACATCGCCTGTTTTAACCGCGTCACCGTCATTCAAAACTTCCTCGCCGTTTTTGACAATCATATGATTTATAATTCCGTCACACGCCGCAACAATGTCACAAGGTGTATCTTTGTCAAGAATATTCGGAGGAATAATCTGTTCGTATATCTCTACGCGTGCCTTTGCACCCTCAATATAAACCCATGCCCAAGCTATATGGTCATTGTTATTTATAATCGCCGCCTTGCTTTCCATACCGTCAGGCAGTTTTGCTTTCAGTGCACCGCTCTTTATACCGATACTGTCAAGCGTAGATATTATACCGTTTATATCGCTGTTTTCCACACCGTTAATTTCAACAACCCATATAAACTGAGCCGACACGGCAAAAAATATGATACACAATGCAAATCCAATCAAAAACAAATATCGTTTTCTGTACAGACGCATTAAATGCTTTATTCCGCGTCTTTGTGATATTTTGATTTTTACATTACTCTTTTTTCTGACTTGACGTATATGAAAAAAATCCTTTACGTAAATACACATTTCAATACCGTCATCAAACGGTTTTATGTTCCATACATCAATATTACGTCTTAAACAAATATTTATAAATCTTTCTGCACCTTTGCCATATACTTTTATTATAACATATCCGTAAAGAAATTTAAAGAACTTCTTAAACATTTTTTACTCCCTTTTTCAGATTTCGTATTCAATTTGCTTAAATTGACCCGATATTAATATATCTTCAAGACGTATTCTGTCAATCGAAAGTCCATTCCCGAACACTCTGACTATCCCCATAGGCGTTGACACCCGAATTTCCGTATCCGTATAACTGAGTATTCCTTTATGATTTTCTATATATATTTCGCTCGCACCCGCGATTGTAAGTTTGGGAATATTCATTATAACTTCTTTCGGCACTCCCCAAGCATCCGCTATACTTTCTGATATACGTTTTTTCATTTTTACCAACTCCTATAATAAATTATGATAAACAAGCGGTTTTAAGTACAAAAAAGTTATCATATAATTTAATAAAAATTAAAATCGGAGATGATAATGTGAAAATAAAGAAAATACTGATTTACTTGTTTGCTGTCGGTGCGGTTGTTCTGCTTATAAAAAATGCGTCAAGTGCGATAAGATACGCCTCAGACGCAATAGATTTATGTCTTGAAATGATTGTACCGACTCTTTTTCCGTTTTTTATATGTTCGGGAATTTTGATATATTCCGGCTTTTGTGAACTTTTGGCAAAGGCATTTCAATTTTGTATGTATCCGCTTTTTCGGATAAGCCCTGTCGGGAGCAGTGCCTTTATACTCGGTATTGTAAGCGGTTATCCTTTAGGTGCTGTTACCGCCGGTGAATTATACGCAAACAATTACATTTCAAAAACAGAGGCTGAACGCTTGCTTGCTTTCTGCAACAATTCAGGTCCTTTGTTTATATTGGGTTCTGTCGGTATTGCGATATATTCAAATATAAAATACGGTATCGCTCTTTACGTCGCACACATTCTTGCGGCTTTAACGGTCGGTATTCTGTTTAGATTTTACGGCAGAAACAAACACACCGCACCTCCGACAAGGATGACAACACCTGAAAGAAGTATGGGTGAAATATTCGATATAGCACTTCAAAACAGTATCAGAAATATATTGACCGTTTGCGGAGCAGTACTTTTTTTCAGTGTAATAAGCAGACTTTTTCTTGACATTTTGCCTGTCGGCGGAGTTACGTCCGCACTTGTTTCGGGGCTTTTGGAATTTGTTACGGGGACAGTAAAAATATCGGGATTGACTATTCCTATTATGGATAAATTGGTGTTTACATCTGTTGTTGTCGGCTTTGCGGGACTCAGTGTACACGCACAGGTTATGGCTGTAATTGCAAGATTTCATCTGTCGCTCGCACCGTATATAATCGGTAAAGCCATGCACGGAATTATAGCGGGACTATATATGTACATATACTTTAGATTTAACCCTATAACAACGGCAGTATTTGAGCCGTCTATGAGCCGTTCGTTTGCAATTTCATCGACTATCGAAACCGTTACCGCAATCATTGTTGTTATAGCCTGTATATTTTGTGCATTCGGTCTTTATTTAAAACAAAATAGTGAATATAAAAGGGACACTAAATTTTAGTGTCCCTCAAACTCTGATATATATTTTTTTAGAATACAAATTCAAATTCCAAATCACCTATTTGAACAATTTCTCCCTCTTTTATTCCCATATTAATTAAGTCCTCAATAACACCGCGTTTAAGCAATGCACGTTGGAAATACTGTAATGACTCTTGGTCGGAGAAGTTTACACTGCCGCCGACAGCCTCAATCCATGAACCCGATATAACGTATTTTTCATTTTCACGTTTAATTTCATAGCCTTTTTCGTCATCCGTAATGTATTCTTCTTCGTTAATATCCATTTCAGGCTCGAATATAGCTATCGGAGGTAATTTTGAAAGTTCCTCGTAAGTTTTATTCATAAGTTCCGCAACACCTTTATTTGTAGCGGCAGAAATTTCAAATACTTCTATACCTCTGTTTTTCATTTCTTCAAGAAATGCGTTGTATGCGTCCATATCTTGAATTATGTCTGTTTTATTTGCCGCAACAATCTGCGGTCTTGATTCCAATTCCAAATCGTATTTTGAAAGTTCCGAATTGATAATATCAAAATCTTCTATCGGATTTCTTCCCTCAATTCCCGACACATCAACAACGTGAATTAATATTCTTGTACGCTCAATATGTCTTAAAAATGCGTGTCCAAGACCTACGCCCTCGCTTGCACCCTCAATAATTCCCGGAATATCGGCAAGTACAAAACTTCTGTGGTCGCCAAGATCGACTACACCCAAATTCGGCTCAAGCGTTGTAAAGTGATAATTTGCAATTTTCGGATCTGCTTTTGTCGTCATTGAAAGCAACGTTGACTTACCGACATTAGGGAAACCTACAAGTCCGACGTCAGCCAAAAGCTTCAATTCAAGTACAATTTCACGTTCATCGCCTGTTTGTCCATTTTTCGCAAAGTTCGGAGTTTGTCTTATCGCCGTAGCAAAATGAGCATTACCCCAACCGCCGTTACCGCCTCTTGCAAGAACAACCTCTTTATCGGGATCGGATAAATCGGCAATCAAGCGATTGCTTTCCGCGTCACGAACGATTGTACCTTGCGGTACTTTGATTATTATATCTTCGCCCTTTTTACCTTTTTGACGTTTACCCGAACCGTCCATACCGTTTTGAGCGACATACTTTCTCTTATATCTGAAATCCATAAGAGTAGTCATACCAAGCTCAACCTTGAATATAACATTACCGCCTTTGCCGCCGTCACCGCCGTCAGGACCGCCTGCCGCAACATACTTTTCACGATGAAAAGATATTGCACCGTTACCGCCCTTACCGGCCTTTATAAAAATTTTAGCCTTATCTATAAACATATTTATTCTCCGTTTCGATTATTAACAATTATATATTTTTTCCAACTTATAATATATCATTACACCGCCGTTTGTGTCAATAGTTATTTTATATAATGAATTATTAATTATTCAAAAAAAAATACCCTACGAGTGTAAGGCATATTTTTTCTTATGCACGCGGGTGCGCTTTTGCATATACGTCTTTAATTTTACTGTTCATCATTCTTGAATAAACTTGTGTCGATGAAATATCGGCATGTCCCATCATTTCTTGAATTGAATGTAAATCAGCACCGTTTTCGAGAAGATGTGCCGCAAACGAATGACGTAAAGTATGCGGTGTTATATCAGTTTCAATACCTGCAATATGCTGATAGTATTTTATAAGTTTCCAGAACCCCTGTCTTGAAAGACGCGCACCGCTGCAATTTACGAACAACGCTGTTTCGTTTTCATCTTTAACCATATATTTTCTGACATTGTTTATGTAATTTTCAAGTGCGTCTTTTGCCTGATGTCCCATAGGAATAATACGTTCTTTCTTTCCGCCCTTACAACGAACAAAACTCATAGGAACATTAACATCACTTACGTCAAGATTGATAAGTTCACTCACTCTTATACCTGTTGCGTACAAAAGTTCAAGCATAGCCTTGTCGCGTATACCCTTATTATCACAGTTTTTAGGCTGTTCCAAAAGAAGTTCAACTTCTTCGCCTGATAAAATCTTCGGAATTTTCTTTTCCACATGAGGTGCCTCAAGATTAGAAGTCGGATTTGACTTTACAACACCGTTTTGCATCATAAACAAATAATACGAACGAAGTGATGCAAGTGTCCTTGAAACAGTCGAGCTTGCTCTGCCCTCCTTTTGAAGATAAAGCAAATATGACAATACCGTGGTCTTTGTTGTATACGATATATCCGTTACGCCTGTTCCGTCAAGATAAGAAATATATTGTGTAACATCACGCTTATATGATTCAACTGTGTTTAGCGATTTATGGCGTATATCTGTCATAAAACTTGTGTATTCCTTAACGTAGGTATTCATTTTGTTCATTCCTCCGAGTTTACTGTTTCTTTACGTATATTTCAAAAATATTTCATTTATATTTCAATGTGATTATAATTATACCACATTTTTTTAATTTGTAAACCCCTATTTTTCTTGTTTTTATGCCATTTTCAGCGTTTTAGCTTAATTTCGGCGAAACCCAGCTCATAAATGTTGTGGTCAAGTATCCCTCCGACAATGACGCAACACAAAATATAGAAATTATTATTATCATAAAAAATATATACGAAAAAATTATTTTTTTTGATTTTCTTTCGGAATTAAGTGAATATTTAATGCTTACAGCCGAAAAAAGCAGTAATGTGGGTATTGTTATAAGTATTGTCGGCATTGTTGAAAGCATAACAAGCATACCTTTTGCTCCATAGAATTTAATAAATGACGCGGTTGTAAAACCTATTATAAACCCTTTCCTTACAATAATCGCTCCCGTTACAATAAAACCGAATCGCAAAAATCCCATTAAAAATACAATTCCGACACTGATAAGATTAGCTTGTAACGAATTTTTAAAAACAGTCATACTGTTCTTATTTTCGCTTACAGCCGTACAAAAACTGCCTATATAATTTTTTATCCCCTCTGCCATATCGCCGCTGTTTTTCGCCAAATACACACTCCCTACCGTCACACCGACAACAAGCAAAAAAATAAGCAATCCCAAAAGTCCGTTACCGTGTTTTTCGTCGGCTACAATGTCGTTTAATTTCACACGTTCCACCTCCAATTCAATATTATTCAAAAAATCAGTGTTTTATCACTAATTTATTGTGCTTATCTTCTTATATTATTTACACCGCCAATTTTTTTTGGTATAATAATATAGTTAAAAAACACACGTAAGGAGAGAGATACAATGAACAAAACACTGAAAAAAGTCTTAAGCGGTGTTATTTCAGCATCTATGTTGTGTTCGGCACTTGCAATACCTCACACCGCATTGGCTGATGACGCACTGCCTACGGACGGTCTGCTTATGGACATCACGTTTGATGAAACAGGCACTTCCTCCGGCTCATTTAATGCAACGGTCGGCGGTACCGTTACGGAACACGGCAGTGTAAGCTATGTTGACAACTATGACGGTTCAAGCAAAGCATTAAGCATTTCAACAGACGCAGCAGGCAATTATCTTGAACTTCCGAAAGGTCTTTTAAACGGTAAAGATGCCGCAACATTTTCTTTTTGGATTAAACCGTCAAGCAGATGGGCGTTTATGACAACACCTGTAAGCGGTTCACAAGATTATCTTAACGAAAAATATTTAGGTATGCTTGCCTCATCATCAGGCTATACCGTTGAACGTTACAACAACAGCGGAACACGTCTGAGCAGCGTTAATGCAAACGCAAGCGGTGACTGGCAATACGTCACAACAGTATTTACCGCTGACGGTACAAAGGTATATGTAAACGGTAAACTATTAGCCTCAGACACTGCGGCAGTTGACATTAAGTCACTGTTTACCGCCGACGCTTCTACTTGGATTGGTCACGGTAATTGGTATGATGACAAAACTGGCAAATTTGAAGGTTTTTCGGGTATGATTGATGATTTCAAAGTATACGGCAGAGCATTGAACGAAACCGAAATTAACCAACTTGCCGCAAAAGCTATACAAAGAGAGCAAGAGGAAACTGTAAAAGAAAAGAATTGTCTTGATATTAACACTCAATTCTATACAAATTACAGTGTTACAGAGAGTGGCAATAACGTTACCGTTTCAGTTCCGTCCCCTTCAGAGGACAAATATGAAATAATTGCAGCTTCATACTCAAACGGTGTTCTTACAAATGCAGCAAAAAAGAGTAAATCAGATGTAACATCAGACAAAACAGTTACTTTTGAAAATATAAAGAAAAACGAAAATGACACTGTAAAAGTGTTCGTATGGAACTCAATAGACGGCTTACAACCGTTAAGTGACAACAAAGCATTCCAAATCCGTACAGGCGATAAAGTAAAAGTGAAAACAAGCGTTACAAACTACACTCCGTCGGAGCAGTCTGTTTCATTACAAATTGTTCCTTTTGACAAAGACGGAAAGCAGTCCGATGCTGTACAGACGCTTGATTCTGTAACACTCGGTATTATGGACAGTTACGACTTTACAGATTACATAACAGGTGACAGTAATGTTTCGTATTATAAAGTTCTTGTATCAAGCACAGTTGATGACAAGACTGCAACTTACGAAGCAGGTTACATACCTACCGCAAGCGTTGAATTTCCTGACGCTACACCTGCCGACAGTGCAGACACAACGGAAGGTGTTCACGACCCGACAATATTCAAAGACCCTGTTACAAAACATTATTTTGTATACTCAACACACAATCTTGTATTTGAATCAGAAGATTTAATTAATTGGGAAAAACACGATTATACAAAAAAAGTAACAGTGCCTAAAAAAGCTAAGGAATTTATTGATAAAAATTATTCGGGCACAACCGCCAACACAACTTATTGGGCACCCGATTTGTACTATAAAGAGGGCGACGACCACCCGTACTGGTTCTATCTTTCAACATCATGCGGACTTGGCGGCAGGAACTCGGTTATAAGCCTTGTAAAGTCCAAATCACCGGAACTTTGGGACGACATCGACAATAATATAGACGCAGGTGTTGTAATTGCAAGTAAGGAAGATAAGAATTATAATACTAACTGTATTGACGCAAACATCTTTACAGATACAGACGGCAAAACATACTTTATTTGGGGTTCGTTCTGGAAAGGTATCTATATGGCAGAACTCAATACCAAAACAGGTCGCATAGAAGGTATCGACTATACTTCTGACGAAACTATTCTTTCAAGCGGTCGAAACTTTGGTACAAGATTATTCTCAACTCCCAGCGGTGTTGTAGGTCCGGAAGGTCCTTATACAGTATACAATAAAGACACAGGTTACAGATATATGTTCACTTCATACGGTTGGCTTGGTACTAACTACAATTTAAGAGTTGCAAGAACAGATAAGACTTTCAGTACTATTCTTTCGAATAAAGATCCTCATAAACAACTTCTTGACCAGAAAGACAGACCTGTCGGTGCAACATATTCAGATCAAGTAAAAGAAGGCGGTTCGCTTGATGAACTTTGGGGTTACAAGATGTCAGGTTCATTCCAGCTTGGTGACGGCATTGAATATGTCGGCAGCGGTCACAACAGTGTATTCCAAGACGACGATGGTCAATGGTATCTTGTTCAGCACTGCCGTAAGGTAGCTGACGCAGTAGCTTATCTTCAAGTCAAGAAAATTCTTTGGACTGAGGACGGTTGGCCTGTAATCTCACCTCTTGTATATGCGGGTGAAAAAGAACAAGAAATTCCTAAGGAAATGATTTACGGTACTTGGGATTTATCAAGTGTAGGTCACACAATTATGAGAGATGATGTTACCGATGTGAGCAAGAGTGCCGCATATAAGGGTACTGACTTACCTGTACATTCAAGCCAAATCATTCTCCAACCGGACGGTACAATCGGTAACGGTATCGGCACTTGGGAATATGACAACGACTATACTGTAACACTAAAATTTAACGTAGACGGTGACGACACCAATTACGAATTCTATCAGATGGGCGATACAATGAAGTTATTTGTTATGACAGGTTACGATAAAGATAAGAGAGAATCTGCAATTATAATGACAGGTACTGACCAAAACGGTGTTGCAAGCTTTGCAAAAAAGAGCAATGCGGTTTCACAGTCAACAGAACCAACAAGCAACATTACAACCACCCCAACTACAATCACAAAAAGCACACAAGGCAATCCAATCCTTGGCTTTGACGCAGCCGGCAAGACTCTATACGCAGGCGACCCAGCCGCATATGTAGAGGGCGATACAGTTTATCTATATGCCGGACACGACACATCAACAGGTGACAGCTATGTAATGCCTGAATGGGTTTGCTACACTTCAAAGGATATGAAAAACTGGGAATATAAAGGTCCTATTATGAGTGCAACTGATGTTTCTTGGAGGTCAAACGACACTTCTGCTTGGGCAAGTCAAGTTATCAAACACAACGGTAAGTATTATTTGTACTTCTGTACTTGGGATAAAACTTCAAGCGGTAAGCAGTCAATCGGTGTTGCAGTATCTGACTCCCCTACAGGTCCGTTTACAGACATAGGAAAACCGCTTATTCAAGGTACATTAACAGAGCCGCAAGCTCATGACCATGATGACATCGACCCTACCGTTTGGGTAGAAACCGTTGATGGTGTTGAACATCGTTATCTTGCTTGGGGTAATACTAACTTCTATGTATGCGAACTTAATGATGATATGATTTCCGTAAAGGATTTAGATGAGGACGGTTCTATCCAAATGGGCAAAGACATACTTCAACAAAAATTTGATGGGCTTCCGGATGGTCTTGGATTTACAGAAGCTCCTTGGATTTATCGTCAACAAGACGAAAACGGAAATTACACTGGCAAATATTATTTGTTCGGTGCTTTCGGTTGGCGTGAGCAAATGGGTTACGCAACATCAGATTCAATGTACGGTCCTTGGAAATGGGGCGGCATTATAATGGAGCCGACAGCTACTTCAAACACCAACCACCCTGCCGTTATAGATTTCAACGGCAAAACATACTTTATCTACCACAACGGCTCTCTTGTTTGGGGCAGTGGTTTTAGAAGAAGTGTCTGCGTTAGTGAAATGACATTTAACGAGGACGGTACTGTTCCGTATATCGATGAAACTTCAACAGGTCTAACAGGTACTGCTTCCGTCATATCAACAGCAGACAACAAATATATCGGCTACACTGCATTTAATAACCCATCAGATGATGCAAGTTATCCTCTTAAAAAGCCACTTACAGCCACTGCTGACGGTGCCGATTTAAAGACAACTCAATGGGAAATTGAACAAGGGAAATTAGACAGTTCAAACGAAAATTACGTTTCAATTCAATCCGTTTATAAACCTGGATTATATCTATGCGTTAAAGGTAAAAAAGTAATTTTAACACAACAAGCCAAAACAGACACCGTTTTAGCAAGAAGAATGACATTTAAGACAGTCAAAGCTATTGATGGTACAGATGGAAATGTTTCATTTGAAAGTGTTTCAAGACCTGGATATTTCATCACAGTATCGGGCAAAAATATCACACTTACAAACGGTTCAAATGCAGCAAATTGCTCATTTTCAGTTACAAACAAATAATTAAAAACACAAAATACCGTTGCCAAAAGGCAACGGTATTTTTTATTTTATACAACAAAAGCCATTCTGAAAAGTTTAAATTTTAACAACTAAAATCATTATATTTTATATACCAGAAAAATCATTTTTAAATTTTTAATTTCGTACAACAAAAAAGTCGTTCCGAAATGTGTAACCATTTCGAAACGACCCGGTTATTCAAAAATTAATCAGCATAAACACTGCACTGTGTCTTATCTCTGCCTTTTCTTTCAAACTTAACCTTACCGTCGATTAGTGCGAACAATGTATCATCGCTACCGATACCAACATTGTTACCAGGATGAATCTTTGTTCCTCTTTGTCTAACAAGAATGTTGCCTGCAAGAACGAACTGACCGTCTGCTCTCTTTGCACCTAGTCTTTTAGACTCACTGTCACGACCGTTTTTTGTACTACCCATACCTTTCTTATGAGCCATTTAAAACACCTCGCTATCTTAATGTCTTATCATGCGTAATTAGGCATTAATCTTTGTGATTTCTACCTTTGTGAAAGGTTGTCTGTGACCCTTCTTCTTACGCTCGTTCTTCTTTCTCTTCATCTTGAAAACGTAAATCTTCTTAGCTTTACCGTTCTTTACGATATTAGCTTCAACTGTTGCGCCTGCTACTGTAGGAGCACCAACCTTTACATCTTCGCCTTCACCGACCATAAGTACCTGATCAAATGTTACTGCTGAACCTTCTTCAGCTTCGATTTTTTCAACGAAAAGTGTATCACCTTCGCTAACCTTGTACTGTTTGCCGCCTGTTACGATTACTGCGTACATCCAAAACACCTCCTCTTAAATTTATGAGGACACGCTATCATAGGTACTGCAAGCAGATTTAAAACCCATTCTATGCGGTCACTATTACATAATACCATATTATTAATAGCTTGTCAAGCATTTTTTAATCTTCTTTTAAATTTATTATTACACCGACCGACGGTTTCGGGAATACGCTGATTGTAACCTCCGGCAATCTCTCGCCCATTGCAGTTATGTTTCTTATCTGTTCGACTCTTACAGGGTTCATTATGAACATTATATCGTACTTTCCGTCTTGAATATCTTTGTAACACGATTCATAACTTCTTGTCGAATGTACATAATCCTCATACTTTTCTTCATCAATATGAAACACATCATCAATTATCAGCTTATTCAGTGCCACTATATCAAGATTGCAATATTCCTTTGACATATCGGGATAAACGTCATTTTTAATGTAATCCTTATCCAAAAGCACCATTCTGTAAAAATAATCACCACCGCAATATGCCGCAATTCTTGTTTCGGCTTTTACAGTACTTATCTGCTTAACCATTGTACGTACAAGCGTTTCATCATTTGAATCGACAATAATTTTTTCAACTCTGAAATGATCTTGTGCACCTGCAATAAAATGTGATTCACTGAAATTCTTTATAGTTTTCACTTCTCTGTGTACAGGAAGTACAACAAGACCGTCTGAATGTGCATTTGAAAGCGACATCATCATATAATTATACGGCTCTTTTCCTGTATGATTCGGATTATGATCTTTCATATAATCTCTGTACTGCAAACAAGTTTCGTATCTTGTCTGACCGTCAGTGATATACAACGACAAATCCTTAAAATGTTCAATAATAAAGTCGATTGTCGGCTTATATGAAATTTTCCAAATTTTTTGCTGTACATTATCGTCAGATGAAAATTCAAGATCAGGCTTTTCTTCCCTAAGCTCATTCATCAAATTGAAAAGTTCTTTTTCAGGCTCTACATAAAGGCAACTTATCATACTCATATCGGCATTTGTTGATTTCAAAAGCTCATATCTGTCAAGCATAGAAACTTCGTGTGGTTTTTCGCAAGGCATAATCGCTCCCTTGCCTATTTCCTCAAGTTCAACAAGTGCAACAAAGCTTGTATTTGAATAATGAGTATCGTACATTTCTATCGTCTGTTCGTACATATATATGACAGGTTCTTCATCTCTGACAAGAATACCGTCCTCAATCCATTTATCAAGATAATTTTTCGCTCTTGTAAATGTATTTTCTTCTCTTGTATCACTTTCAAACTTTTTACCTGAAAACAGACGCACCGAATTGTATTCGCTCTTGTCATAAAGTGCATCCTTATCTTCTTTTGCCATATTATAATAAGGCGGCGAAATGACTGAGCCGAGATTGTCAATTTTATCCGTATTATATCTGTATCCTCTGAACGCTTTTATATTAGCCATAAAAGTATCACCAATCCTTTCTTTCATTAATTCGCCCCATGGCGAAAACTGTTCCGTCTGTTAAAAATATAAAATTTATATTGAAAATCCATTTATTTTCTGTTTTATTATGTTTGTTTCGTCAAATAATAATACCATACCAATTAAATAAGGAGGTTAAAACATATGCACAAAATGTCCTGTTTTATAAAAGGTACTCTGGTAGGTTTTGCTGTCGGTGCGGCAGTCGGTGTAATGACCGATCCTCTATCCGACAGAGAACGTCGCAAAATTTCAAAAAAGACTGAGGGTATTTTTAGGAATATCGGTTCTGTTATGGATAATATAATAGATATTTTCCATTAAGCACAAAACGAGGCTACGCAAAATTGCAAGCCTCGTTTTTAGTATTATTCTTCTGAAATATCTTTTCCGAGATACTTAGCAACTGAATATACATCTTTATCCCCTCGTCCTGAAAGACATACGACAAGTATTTCATCTTTTTTCATTGTAGGTGCAATTTTTCTTGCAAGAGCGATTGCGTGTGATGATTCGATTGCAGGAATAATTCCTTCCATTCTTGACAAATACACAAAAGAATCCACTGCCTCTTTATCTGTTATCGGATAATATTCCGCTCTGCCCGTTTTCGCCATGTAGGCATGTTCCGGACCTATACCCGGATAATCAAGTCCTGCTGAAATTGAATATACAGGCATAATATTACCGCCGTTGTCTTGTAAGAACAGCGACTTCATACCATGAAGTACACCGACCGTCCCCTTAGTTATAGACGCCGCATGACGTTCTGTATCAACGCCGTCGCCCGCAGCCTCTGCACCGTAAAGCTTTACAGAAGGCTCGTCAATAAAATCGGCGAACATACCGATTGCGTTTGAGCCGCCGCCCACACAAGCCATAACTGCGTCAGGAAGTTTACCTTCCATTTCAAGAAGTTGTTTTCTTGTTTCTTTGCTTATTACACTCTGAAAATGCTTTACAATAAGCGGATAAGGGTGTGGACCTACCGCTGAACCCAATACATAAAATGTATCTTCGGCATTTGCTGTCCAAGCACGCATAGCTTCATTTGTAGCATCTTTTAGTGTTCCTGTTCCCGATGTAATAGGATGAACCGTAGCACCAAGCAAATTCATACGAAATACATTAAGTGCCTGTCTTTTTGTATCTTCCTCACCCATATATACATCACATTCAAGTCCCAAAACAGCCGCAAATGTCGCAGTTGCAACACCGTGCTGTCCCGCACCTGTTTCGGCAATGACTTTTTTCTTGCCCATCCTCTTCGCGAGCAAGCATTGACCTATTACGTTATTAATTTTATGTGCACCTGTATGGTTTAAATCTTCACGTTTCAAATAAATCTTCGCACCGCCAAGATCCTTTGTCATTTTTTTGGCATAATACAAAATTGACGGTCTGCCCGTATATTGCTTGTGATAATAATTAAGCTCACGGTTAAAATCCTCGTCATCTTTGTACTTGTTAAATGCCTCCTCCAAATTAATAAGTGCATTCATAAGAGTTTCAGCAGCATACTGTCCGCCGAATTCTCCGTATCTACCTTTCTTTTCCACTATTCTATTCTCCTCTCGTCAATCTATGCATAACACATTATAACAAATTTTTCACGTTTGCACAAGAGTTTTTATAATATTTTTTCATAATATTTCATTCGTCTACAGTTTATTGACTAAAAATATTGCGTATGCTATAATATTAGAAGAATTTAATCAAAGGAGATTTTTACAAATGAATAAAATTACAACAAGAAAATTAGCAATAGCAGGAGTACTTATAGCTGTAGGCGTTGTATGCTCGCCGTTAAACTTTCCTGTCGGTGCGTCAAAATGTTTTCCGGTGCAACATCTTATAAACATAATTGCATCAGTATTTTTAGGACCGTTTTATGGAGTGATTATGGCATTTATCACATCACTTCTTCGTCTTGCAACGGGTATGGGTACACTTCTTGCATTTCCGGGAAGTATGTGCGGTGCACTTATCGGTGGATTGTGCTATAAATTTTCAAAGAAATTGCCGCTTGCTTATATCGGTGAATTGTTCGGAACAGGTATAATCGGTGCACTTGCCGCTTATCCTATCGCAGTTTACGTTATGGGTAAAGAGGCTGCACTTTTCGCATATGTACTTCCGTTTATAATAAGTTCGGCAGGCGGTACTGTTATAGCAATTTTCCTTGTTACCGCATTAAAGCAAACACACGCACTTGATAAATTTTTCGGAGATGAACAATGATAAAAGACATTATACAAAATGTTTATTCAAAACGTCCGCTTGTTCATAACATAACCAACTACGTTGCCGCAACGGATTGTGCAAATATAACATTGACAATCGGTGCGTCACCGATTATGGCTGATGAGCCTAAGGAAGTCGGTGAAGTAACGCAAATTTCCGCCGGACTTGTTTTAAACTGCGGAACAATTTCCGAAAGTCGATTAAACTCTATGCTTATATCTGGTAAAACAGCAAAGTCAAGAGAAATACCTATCGTTCTTGATCCTGTCGGAGTCGGCATTTCCAAATTCAGAACAAGTGCCGTTCATAAAATAATTACGGAAGTAAAACCCGATATTATAAGACTTAATGCATCGGAACTTAAAAGTATTTGTCTTAACATCAAAAATATGTCGGGCGTGGACGCCGTTAATATTGACAGTTTGGACGATACTGTTGAGCTTGCAAAAAAGCTTTCGCTTAAGACCAACGCGATTATAGGTGTAAGCGGTATATCGGATATTGTTACGGACGGCAAAAATACCGCCGTTATTTCAGGCGGACACGCAATGATGAAAAAAATTACAGGCTCCGGCTGTATGCTTTCATCTGTAATCGGTGCATTTGCCGCCGCAAATCCGAATAATCTTTTTTATGCGGTATCTGTTGCATTCGGTTTATATGCAAGTTGCGGAAGAAACGCATACAAAGAAAATATAGGTATCGCAACATACAAAAACAACTTTTTTGATGAAATGACAAATCCTGATTTGGAGGGGATTGAAATTGAATATAGATAAAAAAACATTAAGACTTTATGCCATTACGGACAGAACGTGGCTCGACGGCAGAACGCTTTATGATGACGTTGAAAAAGCCTTAAAAGGCGGTGTTACACTGCTTCAGCTACGCGAAAAAAATATGTCAACCGGCGATTTTATAAATTCTGCAAAAGAAATAAAATCATTGTGCGAAAAATATAATGTACCGCTTATTATAAACGACAATGTGGACGTGGCAAAAGCGGTTAATGCAGACGGTGTGCATATCGGGCAAAACGATATGCCTGCTCACAAGGCGCGAAAAATCTTGGGTAAAAACAAAATAATCGGTGTTACCGCAAAAACTGTCGAGCAAGCACAAAAAGCCGAAAAAGACGGTGCTGACTATCTTGGCAGCGGTGCAATATTCGGTACAACAACAAAAGGTGACGCAAAGAAAATGGATATGCAGACTTTGAAAAGCATAACAAGCTCTGTTAATATACCCGTTGTCGCAATCGGCGGAATTGACGGTGATAATGTACTTCAATTAAAGGGTACAGGCATAGTCGGTGCGGCGGTTGTTTCGGGTATTTTTGCACAAGATGATATTGAAACGGCGACAAAAGATTTATATAACAAGATTGGAGAAATAATATGAAAACAGCTTTAACTATTGCAGGCTCTGATTCAAGCGGCGGTGCGGGAATACAAGCGGATTTAAAATCATTTGCCGCTAACGGTGTTTTCGGAATGAGCGTTATAAATTCCGTAACTTCACAAAACACAACAGGCGTTTTCGGTGTATACGATATTCCCTGTGATGTTGTTGCATCACAAATTGACGCGGTATTTAAAGACATTTTCCCGGACGCGGTAAAAATCGGTATGGTATCTTCGGCAGAAATTATAAACACCATTGCAGACAGATTAAAGCATTACAATGCAAAAAACATTGTACTTGATACGGTTATGGTGTCAACAAGCGGTTGTAAACTGCTTCGCGACGACGCCATAGACGCACTCACTTCCGTATTGTTCCCCATTGCCGATATTATCACGCCTAATCTTCACGAGGCACAAATTTTATGCGGTTTTGATATAAGAAGTGAAAGCGATATGGTGCGTGCGGCAGATGTGATTTATAATAAGTATAACGTAACCGTTCTGCTTAAAGGCGGTCACCTTGCAAATACAAGCAACGACTTACTGTATGACGGAAACGAAACTTGGTTTGAGGCTGTCAGAATTGATAACCCAAATACTCACGGCACAGGCTGTACTCTGTCATCAGCCATTGCCGCTAATCTTGCAAAAGGTATGGATATAAAAACCGCCGTAAAATCGGCAAAGGATTATATCACTGGTGCTCTCTCCGATATGCTCGACTTAGGCAAAGGCAGCGGTCCTTTAAATCATATGTATAAATTTTATCCGAATAAAAAGTAACATAAAAAGCGGTTCAGAGGAACCGCTTTTTTATATATTATCATGAACCGTGATAAAGCGCTTTAAAATACCTAAAATTATATATGTTAGCTTCAGTATCAAAGTTAATTCCAAATGAATTTTCAATCTGAGAATCGGTATTATAATCGTATATCGGAAGCATGGGCTCACCATAGAGCTTTCGAATAGGATAATCAAGTCGAATTAAATTTGGAATATATGTTCCTCCCGACGGTTGACTAAAACGCTTTTCAACATAAGCATTAATACCCGGAAAAACATTGTATACGATACCCCAATCGCCCATAAACAAATAATGATTATTAAAAATACAAGTAAAATCTCCTCCTATGCTAATTACAATACCATTTTCTTTGGATACATTCAGCTTCAAAGCATCAGCAGTGATATTGTCCACATAATGTTCACGATATGTTTTATTAAAAATTGAATATATCGGAACATATAAAATACCATTAACTATTTGTGCAGGTGAAGTTAGAGTATGAAGCATATAAAAATCTTTTTTAAAACCAACTCGATTACTGTTTATTGTAAAACTGATTTCTTTATCTGTTATACCTTCTTCCATATATTTTAACATTGAAGTTATTAGTTCATTTTCACTGTCTTTTGTTAAAAAATCATTTGGTTTTATATAATTATTGTCATCAAAAGCCAATATATTTATATCCAATAAATATGCAAAATACGGTTTTGACCATTCTTGAATCTTGTATGCGTCATAAGAGGGAATGTCATAGTGAACATAATCCGGTATTGTTTCTTTGTATGATTCAAAAATTTGCTCTATATGATTATCGTGACCGTATTCACTTATATAGTAATCAAAAACCTCCGCATAGTCATACGAACATCCCAAAATTCTTGAAATGAAAAATGCTGCGTCGGTACGAGTGACACCTCTGTATGGATGTAATTTACTTCCGTTTTCATAACTATACTCGTCTATAAGATCTGCCTTAACAAGCAAATTTATGTACTTTTCTAACTTTGTATCTTTTATATCGCTGAATTTTTCAAGATAAGCAATATTTGTGTTTTCTTCATCATCAGTTTTTACATAGTGGTTATAAAAATTACTGTCAAAATCCATATGAGCTGCTTTGATGAGATCTATCATAAAGTCCTGATATGAAACTCTGTCATCAGAGATATCCAGCGACAGTGTTTTGTCAGGTTCACACCATACATAATTCAGAAAGAAATCCGAAATTTCATTATCCTTATTTGCTTCCGTATATATTTCACAGGTACGTTCAATCGGTATAGCCATTGAGCCGTCAATATTAAATGCCGGGACTTCTATTCCGTTTATTTTAACCTTAATATCCGTATACAGAACGTTTATGTCGGATTTTGTCGGTTCTGAAATAGGTGTTTTTTCTTTTTGCCAATCATAATCCGCATAGGCAATGCCGTCTTCAAATTTTACATCAAAACCGTAGTTCGACAAAGCTGATACTAATACTGCTGTTTCGCCGCCTATATTGTACGCAGGTATTTCATATCCACATATATCCGTTATTATATCTGTCGGATACACTGCGCCTATAACATCACCGACATTTTCTGCGGTGGCAGTAATACCGAATAACATAAATAAAGCGACTAATATAAATATTTTTCGTTTCATTATTATCTCCTTTTTTATCTTAAATATTGTCCTATGATTTATCCCATTATATCATATTGATTGTAAGTATAATATGTATAAAAATCATATGGCAATGTTGAAATAAGTTCTCCGTCTGACAGTGAATATACTTCTACTTCCTTATTCGCTTTATTTACTTTAGTGTAACAAACTTTATTATCACGTTTGATAAGATACACTTTTCTATCAGATTCTAAGAATACCTCACCGTCGGGATTGTATATATAGTATTTCGAACTTCCTTTTTCGTATTTGTACACTGGTGTATATCCGATAAAGCCCTCAGTATCCAGAAAATCAATAAATTCCTTTGGATATACAGATGTATATAACAGCATATTAAATCCATCGACCGTATAATTCCCCTTAGGAGATACGCACTCGCTGTCTATATTTTCTGCCAATAAATCCTCAATATAGTCATCAGCGGATTTATATTGCTGATTTTCATCCCAATTCAATGAATCAATATGTTCTCTTGTCTGTATATCATATACCTCAATACTATATTCATCGGTTTCACCGAAACAAATTTTATTTTTATATGGCATTACAAATAATTTTTTATCACTTTTATAAATTATTTCTCCGTTGGGATTGTAAATTATGTATTCATCGTTATATTTGACCGGTGTATATCCTTTCAGCGTATCGGTATAAAAATATGTGAAATCCTTACTATATGTTGGACTGTAATACGGAGGTGACTTAATCAAATTCTCACCCTGTACAAAATACTCACCCAACGGCGATTTCGCCTTATCCAAATCAACTCTTATTTGTTGGTTATTACAAGGATATTCATTCTTTTTCTCCCTTCACTCCCTGAAGTTCTACAATTGGTTTTGCCTGTTCTTTTAACTCGTATTTTTCAGGAATTTCTCCTACAATATTGGCAAACAGCCAGTCCATTGTGATAATTTCTTCATTACTTAATATTGTGTTCTTTTTGCCGTGTTCTCTGCCGTTTTTGTCATAAAACATGCCCTCAAAAGGATGAAAACGTCCTTCTGTGATGAGACTTTGAAACGTATCTACAAGCCGCTTTGTTCCATAAGGCATCTGTGAAGAACAGATCAGGTTCTCTACTCCGGCAGAAAGTCCCCACCAGTAGTTTCTTGACGCTGTTTCTTTGTCAGATACCTTTTTCCATGTACCGTCTAGCATCTGCTGTATGATTTTTTCATAGAAAATGCCCCAATCAAGAACACTGGTAGCTATGTTCAGTATTTCACCATTTTCATTGGAATAAAGACCGAATCTCCGATTACATCCGTCAGCAGAAATCATATCTCTGGCGGAGACAAGGGCAAGTTCCTCAACTGCTGCTTTTTGCTTTCCTTTTTCGGAAGTCCA